>PYIL01092179.1_pt1 | contig 15749 bp, 15 predicted proteins | sample 3578041 | NCBI WGS metagenome assembly PYIL01 (sample SAMN08408023, study PRJNA431606) | Marine metagenome isolate SA_KN192-05_S13_150m, whole genome shotgun... | biome: marine; feature: oceanic pelagic zone; material: water; isolation source: 150 m water sample, 0.2-0.8 um fraction ... | reverse complement strand
GGTCGGTAGCCAGCAGTGTGATGGCAGCTAGCTCGCCTGGCTGGTCCAGCACCGGAACCCTCACTTCGGAAAGTTCGGAGGGTCGGGGGGCACCAGTGGGCAGGCTCACCCGAGCCATTCGGGCTGTCTCTAGGCGGTGTAGCAACCCATCGTGGTCTCCGCTCGACACCTCGGACCGCACGTCATCCAGAGCGCTGATCAAGTCATCAAGGACATCGTCGATAGCCGTCGCGTTCTCCCGGCAGATATCGGGCCAGATACCAGGATGGCCGGCCGCCACCCGGGTCATGTCCCGGAAGCCGCCGGCGGCCAAGCGGAGCACCGCCGAATGCTCCTCAGAGCGGGCCGAGGCGATGCCCATCAGGGTGGCCGCCGTCAGGTGAGGCACATGAGATACCAAGGCGACCAGAGAGTCGTGGCGGTCGGGGGCCAGGGTCAGAATTTCGGCGCCTAGTGAGGCGACGGTCGAGCGCAACTGGGCCAGAGCGTTACCGTCGGTCGCCTCGGTAGGAGTCAGTACCCAGATGGCGTCCATGAACATGTCGGCCTCCGCTCCGTCCAGGCCCTCCTGTTCTGAGCCGGCCATGGGGTGGCCGCCGATGAAGCGGTCGTTGCCCACCGCTGCGACCACCGGAGCCTTCACGCTGCCCACGTCAGTCACAAGGCCGGACGGGGCGGCGACCAGTGCCTCGGACACGGCCTCGGCGATCTGACCGACTGGCGTGGCCACAAAGGTGACTTCGGCCTCGGCATCCCACCCGGCGGCGTCAATGGCCCCCATTTCAACGGCCCGGTCCAGGCGGCCCCCGTCGGGGTCGACCCCGTGGACGTGCCATCCGCGGGCCCGTAGGGCCAGACCAATCGATCCGCCGACAAGGCCCACGCCGACCACAGTGGCCCGTCGGGATGTACCGTCGATCATCGGATCAGTCGCGCCAAGACGGCGGGATCAAAGCACACCATGGGAACCGATGCTACCGGCCTCCCGTGGGGCGGTCGGTGGGAGTTCTGCTTCTGAGAAAGGGGCTCAGGACCCCGGCTCGGCCACCGCACGCTGCAGCGACCGGACCTCGTCGCCGGTTAGTTCCCGCCACGCCCCGGGGGCCAAGCTCCGATCAGCCAGCGGACCGATCCGAGTCCGAACCAGACGCACCACAGAATGCCCCACGGCCTCACACATCCGCCGAACCTGCCGGTTGCGTCCCTCGTGGATGGTTAGGCGCACTACCGACGGATCAATCAGGGTGGCGCGGGCTGGAGCTGTCGGGCCGTCGTCTAACTCCACACCCTCCCGTAGGCGGCGGAGAACAGCTCGGGTCGGTAAACCCTCCACCTCAGCCACATACTCCTTCTCCACCCCGTAGGACGGGTGGGTCAGTCGGTGGGCCAGTTCACCGTCGTTGGTCAACAGCAGTAGGCCCTCGGTATCAGCGTCGAGGCGCCCTACCGGGAAGACTCTCGGCTCATCGGGCACCAGGCCCACCACCGTGGGCCGACCCTGTGGGTCGTCGGCCGTGGTCACCACCCCAGCCGGCTTGTTCAGGACGTAGTGAACGAGGTCGGGCCGCACCCCAACCGGTGCTCCGTCGACTTCGATGAGGGCCGTCTCCGGATCCACCCGACGGCCCAGCACTGCTATATCACCGTCTACCCGTACTCGCCCCTCGGCGATCAGGTCCTCGCACACCCGTCTGCTGCCAATGCCGACCCGGGCCAGCACCTTCTGAAGCCGCTCGCCCTCGCCGGACGGTGCGGCCACCGCTCAGCCCTCCGGCGCAGCGGCCCCGTCGGCGTCAGCCGGGGTTCCCTCGGCGGATCCGTCGGCCACCATCGCCACGGTTTCTTCCACCTCTGGGTCGGACCTCAAGCCCCGCTCCAGTGCTTCTACGACCTCCGGACCGGGCACGAACTCGCCAAGGGGTGGAAGCTGACCGATGTCGTCGAGCCCCATCCGTTCCAGGAATTCTCTGGTGGTTCCGTACAGGATGGCGTTACCGGGCCCTGGGTCTCGCGTGACCTCGTCGATGTAGCCCCGTTGCTGCAACGTGCGGACCACCGTCTCTACGTCCACGCCGCGGATGGCCGACAACTGGGCCCGGGATACTGGCTGCTTGTAGGCAACGATGGCGAGAGTCTCTAGAGCGGCGGCCGTCAACCGGCTGCTCTGGCCATCAACCACGAAACGCTCGACCCACGGCGCCTGGTCGGGATGGCTCTGGAACCGGTAGCCACCCCCCACCCGAGCTAGGGCGAAGCCTCGTCTCTGGGCTTCGAACTCGTCGGCCAAGCTCGCGCAGGCTTCCTCGATGGACGCCGTCGACACCTCTAGGAGCTGGGCCAGCAGGTTGGCCGGCACCGGGTCCACGGCCACCATAAGGATGGCTTCCACAGCCCGGCGGGCCTCTCGGTCAACTCCGGTCGCCTCGTCGTCTGCCACCGGGGCGTCGTCGCCCACGTCAGCCCTCGTAGGCGTCGATTAGGTCGACGTCAGCCGGCTCGGCACCCGGACACCAGCCCACGTGGATATCGCCGAAACTTCCCAACTGGTCGATCTCCACGACGCCCTGCTTGTAAAGCTCTAGAACGGCTAGAAAGCGCACCACGATCTCGATCCGGTCGAATAGATCCCGAGTCAGGTGGCGGAAGGTAACCATGCCTTGTCGGGGAATCTCGTCAACCAGGGCAGCCACCGCGTCGGCCACGCTGATCCGGATGGGGGCGATGTGTTCGGTGTCGACGTGGAACGTGGGCCGGGGTGCCAAGGCCCGTAGGCAGGCCGAACGGACGTCGTCGGGCGTGACTCCTTCGAGAATGTCGGGGGCCAGATGGAGGAAGCGATCCTCAATCCCGGTCCGCCGGGGCCACGACAGAGACGCGTCGGCGGCCAGACGGCGCAACACGACCGCCGCGTCCTTGAACGTCTTGCACTCCAGCAGCCGGGCCAGCAGGAGATCCCGCTCCTCCCACAGGCCAAACTCATCGTCCTGGTCCATGCGCTGGTCGGACGGCAGCAGCCGGCGGGTCTTTAGCTCGACGAGGATCGCCGCTATGAGTAAAAACTCGGTGGCCATTTCCAGGTCACACGTGTCCAGGCGCTCCAACTCCACCAGGTAAGCATCCACGATGGACGACAAGGAGACCTCGTAGAGCTCAACCTCTTCCTTCATGATGAGATTGAGGAGCAGGTCGAAGGGCCCCTCGTAGACGGGGGTGGAGACGGTGACACTCACCGGCGCGACCCTAGGGAGTCCCACGTCGAGAGCGGTGCATGTCTGGTGCCCCCACCGCTATCCCGTCCCGCCTCCGAGGCGCCGCGCCAGTACTCTGACCGGCTATGACACGTGTGTTCTCCGGCATTAAGCCCACGGGGTCGGTCCACCTCGGCAACCTTCTTGGTGCCCTGCGTAACTGGGTCGCCATGCAGGACGAGGCTGACACCGTGTACTGCGTGGTCGACCTGCACGCCCTGACCGTCCCCCACGACCCGGAGGAACTCCGGGCGGCCACCCTGTCGCTGACCCAATTGCTGGTGGCCAGTGGCCTCGATCCCGAGCGCTGCACTCTGTTCGTGCAGGGCCACGTCCGCGAGCACGCCGAATGTGCCTGGGTTATGGAGTGCACGGCGGCCTTCGGCGAACTGCGCCGGATGACCCAGTTCAAGGACAAGTCAGAGAGCAACGACTTCGTCTCGGGAGGGCTGTTCACCTACCCGGCCCTGCAGGCGGCGGACATTCTTCTGTACGACACTGACCAGGTTCCGGTGGGCGAGGACCAGCGCCAGCACATCGAGTTGACCCGGGACATAGCCATGCGCTTCAACAGCCGGTACGGCGAGACGTTTGTCGTGCCCGAGGCGGTCATCCCCCCGACCGGTGCCCGGGTCATGGATCTACAGCACCCGGAAAACAAGATGTCGAAGTCCGACGACGGCGCCCAGGGCACGATCCTTCTTCTCGATGACCCGGCGGCCATTGAGAAGAAGTTCAAGCGGGCGGTAACCGACAGCGGCGACGAGGTCTGCTACGACCCGGTCGATAAGCCCGGGGTGTCTAACCTGTTGTCCATCCTGGGGGCAGCCACCGGGCGGTCGCCCGAGGCGGCGGCCGACGGCCTGGAACGGTATGGCGACCTGAAGGCGGCCACCGCTGAAGCGGTTGTCGAGTTGCTGCGCCCCGTTCAGGCCCGGTACCACGAGCTGGCCGCCGACCCGGCCGAGACGTCCCGGCTCCTGGAGATGGGGGCTGACAAGGCCCGCGAGGTGGCGGCGGCCACCTTTGACCGGGTGCGGTCAAATCTGGGGCTCCTCGGCCGCTGACCGACGGTCCAGTTGGGACCGAACCTCAATCGTCGTCGGCGGCGCTTAGAACCTCGGCTAGACGGTTGTCAACTGTCCACCGTCCGGGGTCCCGGTGGTGCTCGGTGGCCCAGGTCACGGTGAGCGGATCGCTTCCCGCCGCCTCTAGCAGAGCGGCACCCTCCTCCGGGTGGCGGAGGTAGCGGCCGATGCGACCCCGGAGGCCGTCACTGGTCGCCCAACGGGCCGCCCGGTCAGACGCCACCGTCCCGACCACCGTGGCCATCACCCGACCCGGTGTTCCCAGACCACTGCACACTTTGCCTACGTCGTGGAGGAGGGCGGCCGCCAGGACGGGGCGTTCGGGGCTTTCGAGAGCCCGGTCGACGCGTCGGGCCACGGCCACGGCGTGGCGACGGTCTACCCCCGACATTGACCGCCAGAGGTCCGCCTCACCGACCAGCAGGTAGCCGGTGGCCCACGCCTCCTCGGTAGACGAGGGCCCACCCGGGCGCAGCGAGCCGACGAATCGGCGGGTCAGATGTCTCAGCCGACCAGGGAGCACCGAGCGCTGCTCCATCATCGCCCTAGCCGGCGGAGTGTCTGCAGAAGGCCGATTACCGTCTTGGCGTCGGTGATGGTGCCGTCGGCGATCAGACCCTCGGCCTCGCCGATAGGGACCCGCTCCACGGTCAGGTACTGCTCTTCGACGCTGGCCGCCTCTGGGGTGGTGGCCTTTAGGTCGGTGGCCAGGTAGATCGTGGTCTCTTCGTCGCAGAAACCGATCGAATTGTGGAAACGGCCCAACTCGACCAGGTCGCGAGCGTCCAGGCCGGCCTCTTCGACTAGCTCACGGTGGGCAGCCATCTTACGATCCTCACCGGGCACATCTAGCTTCCCAGCCGGCAGCTCCAGCATCTCGGCCTCCAGCACGGGGCGGTACTGGCGCACCAGAACCACGTCGTCGCCGTCCAAAGCCACCACGGCCACAGCTCCGGGATGGTGGACGACATCTCGCTCCAGCACTTCGCCGGCCGGACCCTCGAAGGTGGCCGTAGCCACCGTGATGACGAACCCCTCGTGGAGGAGCCGCTCGCCGGTCTTGGTGAAGCCGTGGCCCACGAGGACCAGCCTCAGCCGGTGACCTCGGCCTCGGCCTCGACCTCGGCCTCGACCGGAATCAGCTGCGGGTTCCGACCTCCGGCTCGCTCCAGGGCGGCACCGATGAAGGCCCGGAACAGTGGAGCCGGACGGTCGGGCCGGCTCTTGAACTCGGGGTGGGCTTGGGTGGCGACCCAGAATGGGTGACCCTCGAGCTCGATGAACTCGACCAACCGGCCATCGGGGGACTCACCGGAGCACGCGAAGTTGGTCTCCTCGAACCGGGCCCGGTAGCGGGGATTGAACTCGTAGCGGTGGCGGTGCCGTTCCGAGACGACGTCGGTGCCGTAGATCTGGGCTACCTGGGAACCGGGACACAGTTGAGCCACGTAGGCGCCGAGCCTCATCGTGCCGCCCTTGTCGGACACATCTCGCTGGGACTCCATCAGGTCGATCACTGGGTGGGGCGAGGACGGGTCGAACTCGCTGGAGTGGGCCCGCTCGAGGCCTAGGACGTTTCGGGCGTACTCGATCGTCATGCATTGCAGGCCGAGGCAAAGGCCTAGGCAGGGGATGTCGTGCTCCCGGGCGAAGCCGGCCGCCGCGATCTTGCCCTCCACCCCGCGCTCGCCGAAGCCGCCGGGGATCACGATGCCGTCCAGGTCCCGGAGGCGGTTCTCGCCCAGCAGACCCTCCACGTCCTCGGCCTGGATCCAGTCGATCTCGACTGCAGCCCCGTGGTGGATCCCAGCGTGGTTCAGCGATTCGACCACCGACAGGTAGGCGTCAACCAAACTCACGTACTTGCCAATGAGGCCGATGCGAACCGGTGTGGTCGCCTCAGCTAGCCGTTCGTTGAGCGCCCGCCAGCCGTCTAGGTCCGGCGGGTCGGTGATGAGGTGCAAGGCATCACATACGAACTGGTCGAGCCCTTCGTCGTGAACGACCAGGGGGATCTCGTAAAGGCTTCCGGCATCCGGGCAGTTGACGACGCCGGCGAACGGCACGTTGGAGAGCCGGGAGATCTTGCGCTCCAGGTCATCGCTGATCGGCTCGTCGCTGCGGCACACGATGGCGTCCGGTTGGATCCCGGCACTGCGGAGCTCGGTCACCGAATGCTGGGTGGGCTTGGTCTTGTGCTCCCCAGATGGGCCGATGAACGGCACCAGAGTCACGTGGACGTAGCAGACGTTGGTACCACCGACATCCAGCCGGAACTGCCGGATGGCCTCCAGAAACGGGAGGATCTCGATGTCTCCGACTGTCCCGCCCACCTCGGTGATGAGTACGTCCACGTCGTCGCCGGCCAGCATCCGAATTCGCCGTTGGATCTCGTCAGTGATGTGCGGGATGACCTGGACCGTCTTGCCTAGGAACTCGCCGTGCCGTTCGGAGGCAATGACCGTGGAGTAGATCGACCCCGTCGTGGCGTTGGAATCGCGAGTGAGGTTCTCGTCGATGAACCGCTCGTAGTGGCCGAGGTCGAGGTCGGTCTCACCGCCGTCGTCGGTGACGAAGACCTCGCCGTGCTCAAACGGGTTCATGGTGCCTGGGTCGACATTGATGTACGGATCCAACTTCTGGATCACGACCCGGAGGCCACGCTGCTTGAGGAGGCGGCCCAAGGAGGCGGCGGTAAGGCCCTTGCCGAGCGAACTCGCCACACCGCCCGTCACGAATATGTGTTTCGTCACGGGCGCTCAACCTACCGCGATCGATGGGAATGTGCGCGGAGGTGGTCGAAGTTTCAGCGGTCCTCGAGGCCGAACTTGGTGGCCAGCAGGTGCTTGAAGTCCCGTGGCCCGAAGGTCACCAAGTGGGCGACTCGGTCGGCCGCCGTACATACCACCACGTCTCCGCCCACCAGCACAGCCACCTCTCGGCCGTCAGCCGAGCAGGCAGCCGCCCGATTCCCCAGCACCTCCAGACAAACCTCGGTCGACGGGTCCAGCACCAGGGTGCGGTCGAACAGCATGTGGGGGGACACCGGCGTCAACTGGATGGCCCGGTGAACCGGGTCCACGAGCGGCCCCCGGGCCGAGAAGGCGTAGGCCGTCGAGCCGGTCGGCGTAGCAGCAATCAGTCCATCGGCCGCGTACGAGGTCAGGAACTCCCCATCCAGGGTGACTCCCACTCGGACCGTCTGGCTGGACGACGTGCGCTCTACCACCACCTCGTTAAGGGCGTGGTCCACGGTGGCCGTCGAGCCGTCGGCCCGTCGGATCTCGATGCGGAGCATCATCCGCTCCTCTAGGTCCCGGTCCCCGACCAGGGCTCGGCCAACGGCCGCCTGTGCTTCGGCAGGTTCGACAGTGGTCAGGTAGCCGAGTTCCCCGTGGTTAACTCCCAGCACGGGAACCGGCCGACCGTCTAAAAGGTCAACGGCTCGCAGAATCGAACCGTCGCCGCCCAGGCTGACCACTAGGTCTAACTCACCGGTAAACGATTCCCGATCGAAGCCTGAACCGTCGGACCGCACTACCTCATGGCCGTCGCCGGTCAGGCCTATGGCCAGCGCATCGGCCTGGGCCACGGCCTCCGGTCGATCCTCGTGGACAACCAGCCCCACGACTGCCATCAGTCTGCACCTCCGTCAACCGAGGCCACCACGGTGGCAGCGTCAAAGGTCGGCCGGTAGTCGTCGGCGGCACCTGACCGGACGTGCAGCAGGAACTCCACGTTGCCGTCCGTTCCGGTGAGGGGGGAAACCATGCCCTCCATGATGGCCGCTCCGTGACCCAGAACCGACCGCGAAATCTCCACCAGCACTCGTTCCCAGACCACGGGGTCTCGAACCACGCCGCTCCCTCGGTCTACCTCGGCCCGTCCCGCTTCGAACTGGGGCTTGGCCAACAGCACCATGGGTGCTCCAACGGCCACCAGACCAACTAGGTCGGCCATCACCGTTCGGAGCGAGATGAAAGACAAGTCGCACGTCAGGAGGTCGAAGGGGGCACCCAGTGAGCTGGCGTCCACGCCGCGCACGTTGGTCCGCTCGTGCACCTCGACCCGATCGTCGTCGCCAAGGCGATGGTGTAGCTGGCCGCGACCCACGTCGACGGCGACCACCGAAGTTGCCCCGTGCTGGAGGAGGCAATCGGTGAAGCCCCCGGTGCTGGACCCGACGTCCACGGCCCGCAGCCCGGTTGGATCCAGCCCGAAGCCCTCGAGGGCCGCCTCTAGCTTCCGCCCACCTCGCCCTACGTAGCGAGCCGGCGGGCCAGCCACCACCACCGCCTGTCCGGGCGCCACCAGACGGGACGCCTTGTCAGCTGGTGCCCCGTCCACGGTCACCCGGCCGGCTCCGATCACCTCGCTGGCCTCGGTTCGGCCTGCCACCAGCCCACGCCGGACCATCTCCAGGTCGAGGCGTCGGCGGGCGCTCACCCCAGGTGCTCCCTGACGGCGGCCAACAGATCAACGTTTACGGAGTCCGGCTCCGGGTCCACCGGCAGGTCGTCCGGCCCTACCAGTCCCGACAGGACCAGCGACCAGCGCCAACCCAGGGCCCGGGCGAACCGCCCGTCGGTGTCGGGACGGTCCCCGACCATGGTCCCGTCGTCGCCGGCCAACTCCCGTACCAGGTCGCACATCGGCCCGTAGGGCTTACCCGCCTTCTCTGGAGTGACTCCGGTAGCCGCCACTAGCGCGGCGAGCAGTGAACCGGCGCCGGGACGCAGTCCATCGTGAGCTGGGAACGTCACATCGTCGTTAGTGGCCAGCACCCGGGCGCCTCCCAACACGGCCTTCATGGCGGCCGTTAGGCCCCAGTAATCGAAGTCCTCGTGGAAACCCACGACTACCGTGTCTGCCGGTCCAGTGGATACCACCTCAGCGCCCCGAGCCTCCATCTCCTCCTGACATCCTGGGCCGCACATCCCCAGGACCCGCTCTCCGGGCGCCACCAGACGGGCGGCAGCCCTGCCCGATGTGACGACGCTGCCCTGAGCGTCAATGCCCAGGCCGGCCAGCTTCTCCTCGGTATCGACCACCCGTCGACCTGAGTTGTTGGTCACGAACAGGACCCTCTCTCCGGCGTCCTGGAGAAGGCGGACGGCTTCTGCCGCCCCGGGCACCCCCTCGTCGCCGCGCCAGACAACGCCGTCCAGATCCAGGGCCCAGGCCATGCGGATCCGGTCAGCGGCTGCCGTGGTCGGCGAGCGCTGGCCTCAGACTTCCCAGGTCGGCTGAGAGCGCAGCAGGTCGCCCAGATCGCCCTTTCCTAACTGGGCCTGGACCTCTTGGATCTGGGCTGCCACCGAGGAACTGAACTCGTCCCTGTCGATAGCCCGGAACACCCCGATCGGTGTCGGCGTAGCCGGCGTCTTCGCAATTCGAGATAGCGAAAAGGCGGTCGACGGGTTCCGGATGGTCTCGTCGTGCACCATGACGTTCTCGATTCCCAACTTGGCGACGTCAACGATCACCACTCCCTCCGGTGCCAAAGCCACCCCGTACTGCTTCTCGGAACCAAAAAGAATCGGCTGCCCATGATTCAACTCGATCAACATGTCGTCTCGAACGTCCTTCTTGGTGATAGTCGAGAACACGCCGTCGTTGAAGACGTTGCAGTTCTGGAGCACCTCCACGAAAGCTGATCCCTCATGTTCGTAGGCCCGGCGAAACGTGTCCTGCATGTGTTGGCGGTCCATGTCGTGGGTTCGGGCCACGAAGGTGGCCTCAGCTCCGAGGGCCACACTGATCGGATTGAATGGTCGAGCCACCAGCCCAACTGGCGACGACTTGGTCACCTTTCCCTTCTGGCTGGTCGGCGAGAACTGGCCCTTGGTCAGGCCGTAGATCTGGTTGTTGAACAGCAGGATGTTCAGGTTGATGTTGCGGCGCAGGGCGTGGATCAGATGGTTGCCCCCGATGGACAGCATGTCGCCGTCCCCGCCGATTACCCAGACATCTAGGTCGGGTCGGGCCATGGCCAGGCCGGTAGCCACCGCCGGGGCCCGACCGTGGATGGTGTGCACCCCGTAGGTGTTCATGTAGTAGGGGAAGCGGGCCGCGCAGCCGATACCCGAGATGAAAACCGTCTTCTCTCGCCGGGCCTTCAGCTCGGGCAGCAAAAGCTGCATGGCGGTCAGGATGGAGTAGTCGCCGCACCCTGGGCACCAGCGCACCTCCTGGTCGCTAGACCAGTCGGCCCGGGTCGTCGCCGGAACCTCGTCGGCTTCTCGATTAGCTCCAGCGTCTAGGACGTCGGTCACGACCCCTCCCCTGCGAGCTCGTCCAACCGTTGGTTAATGGCATGCTGGATCTCGCCCGCCGTGAATGGTTGGCCCTTCACCTTGGACAGGACCTCGGCGTCGACCAAGAACTCGGCCCGAAGGATCCGCGACAGTTGGCCCAGGTTCATCTCGGGAACCATCACCCTGCGGTAGGACCGGAGGAGGTCGCCGAGGTTGGCAGGCAGGGGATTCAGGTGGGTGAGGTGCACGTGGGCCACCTTCCGGCCTGCCGTCCGGATTCGGCGGACGGCGCCGGTGATGGCCCCCCACGTGGAGCCCCAGCCGACGATAAGCAGGTCGGCATCGGCATCGCCGTCGACCTCGGCGTCGGGCACCGGGATCGAGGCGATGCGCTTATGGCGGAGGTGGACCATGAGCTCGTGGTTCTCCGCGCTGTAGCTCACATTGCCCGTACCGTCCTCTTTCTCGATACCCCCGATCCGGTGCATCAGGTCCGGGGTACCCGGCAGGGCGAGAGGACGATTCAGGTTCTCGTCTCGTAGGTAGGGCCAGAAGACGCCCTCACCGTCCTCATTAGTCTGGTTGAATTCGGTGGCATGCACCACGTCGATGGACGCCAGGTCGGCGACCTCGGGCAGACGCCACGGCTCCGACCCGTTGGCCAGGTAGCCGTCAGAGAGCAGAATTACCGGCGTCTGGTGGGTCAGGGCAATGCGGGCCGCCTCGATGGCCATGTTGAAGCAGTCGGCCGGAGTCCGGGCAGCCAGGATCGGGACCGGCGACTCGCCGTGGCGTCCGTACATGGCCATCATCAGGTCGGCGGCCTCGGTCTTGGTGGGTAGTCCAGTGGAAGGGCCGCCCCGCTGGATGTCAACCACGACGAGAGGAAGTTCCAGGCTGACGGCCAGGCCCATGGCCTCGCCCTTCAGGGCCACCCCGGGCCCGCTCGTGGTAGTCACGCCCAGCGAACCGCCGTACGAGGCTCCGATGGCTGCACCCACAGCGGCGATTTCGTCCTCGGCCTGGAACGTGGTGACGCCGAACTCCTTGTGCTTAGACAACTCGTGGAGGATGTCGGTAGCCGGCGTAATCGGGTACGACCCCAAGAACAACGGGAGGCCGCTGAGTTGGGAAGCAGCGACCAGGCCCCACGACAGCGCCGTGTTGCCGTTGATGTTGGTGTAGGTACCTGGTTCCAACGGCGCCTTGCGGACGACAACTCGCTGCGACCCCAGCTCGGCCGTCTCGCCGTAGGCGTGGCCAGCGTTGAACGCCGCGCGGTTGGCCGCCGCCACCAACTCCCGGTCGGCGAACTTGACCTCGATCCAGTCCAGCGTGGCCTCGATAGGTCGGCTGTACATCCAGGACAACAGGCCCAGGGCGAAGAAGTTCTTGGACCGGTCGGCGTCGCGCGGCTTAACGCCCAGCTCCTTGCAGGCGTCTTTGGTGAGAGTGGTCATCGGGACCTCAATGACCTGGTAGCCGGCAAGGTCGTCACCGTCGATTGGATTGTGGTCGTAGCCGGCTTTGGCCAAGTTCCGCTCTTCGAAGGTGTCCCGGTTAAGGATGATGGTGCCACCGGGGACCAGGGTGTGGAGGTCCGATTTGAGAGCCGCCGGGTTCATGGCCACCAGAACGTCTGGGGCGTCGCCGGGGGTGGTGATGTCGTGGTCGGAGATGTGGACCTGGAAGGCGGATACACCGGCCATGGTTCCGGCCGGGGCGCGGATCTCGGCCGGGTACTCGGGGAGGGTGGCCAGGTCGTTGCCGAACATGGCACTCGCCGTTGTGAAGCGATCGCCGGTGAGCTGCATACCGTCGCCCGAGTCGCCAGCAAACCGGATAATGACCTCATCGACGGCCGGCGCCTCGGCGGCCGGCCCCGCATCCACCGTGTCGGTCACGTCGGTTCCTCCGCCCGAGCGCCGTTGCTCGAGGCCGCTCGTCGACGGGGCTGACCCTAACCGCCCGCCCCGTCAACCGACATGATCTACACGCCATCCGCCGGTGGAATCAGTCACACCCAACGGGTCGAAAGAGAAGGTCAGGCGTCTCCGGTGCGGTAGTCGCCGAACGGCTCGTCGCGCTCTTGGAGGGCTCCGGTCAGGCCCTCGTCGCGGACCAGTTGTAGAAACTCGGCCATGGAGGCCGAATGGACTCCCAGGGCGCACAGCTCGGTACCGGCCCGGATCCCGGCCCGCATCCCCATGTACTCCATCTGCCGGTGCACGGCCCGCTTGTTGAGCTGCACCACGTCCGGCGGCATGGCGGCCACCCGCTGAGCCACGGCCAGCACTGCCTCGTCTAGCTCGGCTTCTGGAAAAGCCGCATTGGCCCATCCCTCGGCTACCGCCTCGATCCCGCTGATGGAGTCGCCGGTAATCATCATCTCCATTGCGCGGCGCATGCCCAGGAACCAAGCGTGGAAGTGCATGTCCGGTACCCCGAACCGGACCGCTGGGTAGCCCATCCTGGCGTCCTCGGCCACGTAAATCAGGTCGCAGCCTGTCGCCAGCTCACTACCTCCGGCGAGGCACCAACCGTGTACTTGGGCGATGACCGGTTTGGCTAGGTCCCAGATTCCCATCCAACCGTCGGTCACGTGCCGAGGCCACTGTCCGTCACCCGGGGTCGTTGGGAACGGCAGATCATGGCCCTCGTTTGCGCCTCCCAGGTCATAACCGGCTGAGAAGCAGGTACCGGCTCCTCGGATAATGGTTACCTGGACGCCGGGATCGGTGTCGTGGTCGACAAGCGCGCCGAGCAGTGCCCCCCGGAGGGGATGGCTCAGGGCGTTGCGCTTCTCCGGCCGATTCAGGGTGATCCGCCGAATGCCGGCGTGCGGCTCGTCGACGAGTATCACGCCGGCGCCTACGCCGCTTGTGTCGTCGCCCACGTCAGGTGGTGTGTCTCACCGGCCGGTGATCAGGCCAGCGTGATGGCGTCGTCCAGGTACACGTCCTGGATGGCGTTGAGGAGGTCGACGCCCTCGGCCATGGGCCGCTGAAAAGCTTTGCGGCCGCTGATCAGGCCCATACCACCGGCCCGTTTGTTGATGACGGCCGTCCTGACGGCTTCGGCCAGATCACTGGCCCCCGACGAGGCGCCACCGCTGTTGATAAGCCCAATCCGGCCCATGTAGCAGTTGGCGACCTGCCACCGGCAGAGGTCCACGGGATGTTCGGTGGTCAGCTCGTCGTAGACCAGGGAGTGGGTCTTGCCGTAGCCAGGCAGGGCGTTGTATCCGCCGTTGGTCTCCGGGAGCTTCTGCTTGATGATGTCTGCCTCGATGGTGACACCGAGGTGGTTGGCCTGGGCCGTCAGGTCAGCCGAGGCGTGATGGTCCACGCCGTCCACCTTGAAGCCCGAGTTGCGGAGATAGCACCACAGAACGGTGAACATCCCTAGCTCGTGGGCGCGGGCGAAGGCCTCGCTGACCTCCTGAATCTGTCGAGTGGATTCCTGGGAGCCGAAGTAGATAGTGGCCCCCACGCCGGCCGCTCCCAGGTCGTGGGCCTGTTCGACGGAGCCAAACATGACCTGGTCGAACTGGTTGGGCAGTGTCAGGAGCTCGTTGTGGTTGACCTTGACGATGAACGGGATGTGGTGGGCGTAGCGGCGGGAAACCGCAGCGAGAACCCCGAAGGTGGAGGCCACGGCGTTGCAGCCGCCCTCCAGCGCCAGCTCCACGATATTCGCCGGGTCGAAATAGGCCGGGTTAGGAGAAAACGAGGCAGCAGCCGAGTGTTCGATGCCCTGGTCCACCGGCAGAATGGACACGTGGCCGGTTCCGGCCAAGCGGCCGTGATTGAGGAGTGCCTGGAGGTTTCGCAGGACCTGAGGGGACCGGTCCGTCTGGGCGTACACCTCGGAGACCGTGTCTGGTCCCGGAGTGATCAGTTGGTCGGCGGGGATGGTCTTCGACTCGTGTTCGAGCAGGTACTCGGCATCGTCACCGAGTAGAGATGCAATGTCCACCTTGAGAGGCTCCTTGTGCCGTGGGCGGCTGGCCGGCCGCCGATACACCTCACACTAGGCGGTGCGTCGTTCGCAGATGGGGCCGTTTGGCAGCCGTTGGGCCCGGGCGTCGAGCGGTCCGGTTAGGCCAGGGAACGGACGCGGTCAGCCACGTCGGCAAACCCGCCGTCGTGGCCCCGGATCCAGGCGAACAGGTCACGGGCCCGTGGGGTAGCGCCCGACCGCTCGTAAAGGTCGGCCAGGGCGTAAGCCCGACGGAGGTGATGGTCGCGAGGCCGGGATGGTGCCTTCCAGCCCTTCTCAAGCAGCCTGACCGCTTCGGCCAACCGGTCCTGGTCGGCCAAGGCGCCTGCGGTCACCAAACGACTCTCAGTCACCAGCGGCGCGCTCGGCGAAGCGTCACACACTTCGACCCACAGCACGTCGACGTCGTTCCAACGGCCTTGTGCCCGATAGCAGTCGGCTAGGACGGGATGCTGCTCAGTGCTGCCGGTTAGTTCCCGGAAGGCCTCCATCCGCTTGGCTGCAGCCCGCCAGTGACCCATCCGGTAGTGGACGAGGCCAAGCAGTTCCAAAACCTCGGGGACCTGCGGGGCTCTTTCCACCAGCTGATTCAGGATTCGGCGGGCATCAGAGAATCGTTCGTCGGTGAACGCCCGGGCCGCCTCGTCGAGGCGTCCGACTGCCCGTCCACCGGCCTTGTCGCCTAGAACCCTCCGCAGGAGGACGTCGGCATCGGGTAGGCGGACAGGTGCTGGTGGGAGAGGCGGGCGGTCCATGGCTCGCGGAGCCCGCTCCGATCGCCTAGTCGTCTGGCCTCGGCTGACCGCCTCGGCGGCCTCCTCGCGTAGGCGGTTGCTGCGTTCTACCTCGGGGCGACGAGGCCGCGTCGTCCGCTCAGCCGTACGCTCTGAGCGTTCAGGACGGTCCTCCAATTCCTCGCGTTCCAGTCTGCCGGCGCCACGACGGGCCACGCCACCCCACTTGGCCGGACCCGCTACGTCGGGACCTCGACGGCGACGGTCGGGTGGTCCCTGCCGGCCCCGGTCACCACCATCACGACGCGGCCCACCAGAACGACCACCGGACCCACCATCACGACGCGGCCCACCAGAACGACCACCGGACCCACCATCACGACGCGGCCCACCAGAACGACCACCGGACCCACCATCACG
>PYIL01332008.1_pt1 | contig 15787 bp, 15 predicted proteins | sample 3578041 | NCBI WGS metagenome assembly PYIL01 (sample SAMN08408023, study PRJNA431606) | Marine metagenome isolate SA_KN192-05_S13_150m, whole genome shotgun... | biome: marine; feature: oceanic pelagic zone; material: water; isolation source: 150 m water sample, 0.2-0.8 um fraction ... | reverse complement strand
GGATAGTGTGTCGTAATTGGAGCGCTGGTTATTGAAGTAATCGTCCAAGTTTTCAATCTCGATCTCAAAGGCGATGGTATCCATCCGGTCTGTAAAATCCGTGTAGATCTTCCCCGTGGTATTTCCATCTCGGGCCCAGGAAGCTCTGACACTCTTAACAACTTCCATGCACTCAGGCACCTTCCCTCGGGCGCATTTCCAGACGTTTCTCACCATGTACATTCGGACTCCTCCAACTATAAGATTTCTAGATGACTTGAGAGGCGTGGAGTAGGTCCAACTCTTCTTTCGAGAGACCCAGCTTTCCTCCGTATATCTCCGAGTTGTGCTCACCCAGCGTCGGAGCCGCCTTGCTGCCTTCCATAGCGTTCTCCTCATCCATCAGGAAGCCGGGGCTCGGGTATTTCAGTTTACCCGCTATGGGATGGTCGATTTCCACAAAATAGCCTCGTTCGGCTAGATGAGGTGAGTCCACCACTTGCTGGGGGTTCTGGACCAACCCGATGACCAATCCTCGGGCCATGGCCTCGCGCATCAGGTCCAAGTTGTTCCAAAGGGCCAGCTTTGGGGCCACCAGGCTGTGAAGCTCTTCCCAGTTTTCCAGGCGGCTCGGACGGGTGGCAAATTTGGGGTCTAGCAGCCCCGGTTCCTCAAGAAACTCGGACCAGGCCTCCATCGGACGCCCTCCGGTGCCGGCGGTGGTCAATGTGGCCTCGCCGTCTTTGGTGCGTAGGTGCATTCCGTCCATCACATTTCCATCGCTTCCCCCGCGCTTGGGGCTCTGGCCTGTGAAGCTGAACGGCTGGATCAAGCCTGAGGGAGTGCTGACGGCTGCTTCCATGGTCGACAGGTCTATGTGCTGGCCTGTCCTTGATATCTGCCGGTGGAGCAACGCAGCCATGATGGCGACAGCTCCGTTTCGGGCGGTGGTTATTTCCATCTGCTCCAGAGCTGTGCCCATGGGTGGTTTGTCCGCAGAACCGGTAACAGCATGAAGAAAGCCCCCCAAGGCTTGCGCTACGAGGTCGTTGCCCCGATAGTCCCTGTAGGGGCCAGTCTGGCCAAAATACGTAATGGAACAGAGAACCAACCCGGGATTCGCTTCTTGGAAAACCTGGTATCCCAGACCCAGGTTTTCCAAATGCCCGGGTGGATAGGTTTCAATCAAAACGTCCGCATCTGCCACTAGCCGCAACAGCAACTCGCGGCCTTGGGGTCGTGCGACGTCTAATGTGATTCCCCGCTTGTTGGTGTTAAAAGCCAGGAAGATCGTGGAGCCTTCTGGGTCTGGAACGCCATTGATGAAAGGCGGTTCCCGGCGTGCTCGGTCACCCCAGCCAGTCGGTTCCACTTTGATCGTATCGGCTCCTTGGTCAGCTAGCAGCTTGGCGCAGAACGCGCCGGAAAGGTTGTGAGCCAGTTCCAATACCTTTAGATCCGATAAGATATCCAATTTATAGAAACCTCAAGATTTTACGGAGAAACGTCGTTATGGTGCGGCTTCGGTGGGCAGTGGTTTGGTGGAGATCACCCCTTCGTTTGCCAGGTCGGCGATTTCCTCTTCAGATAATCCGCCAATGTCCCTCAGAGTTTCCACATTGTGCTCACCAAGAGCCGCCACGCTGCGGATGGCGAAGGAAACCCCTGGCATTCGGAAAGGACGACCAGCATATTTCCGTAGGCCAGCCTGGGATGCGTTGACGTTTTCAAACTCTTCTATGTATCCTCGCTCCACAAGATGAGGATTGGCCACGAGGTCTTCTGCGGTCAGCACCGCACCTGCCGTAACACCGTTACTCTGGAGATAGTTCATCAACTCTTGATCGTCTTGGGTTTGAGTCCACTCTGATAAGAGGTCGTTCAATTGGTGGCGGTGGTTCCAGCGGCCTTGGGCCGAGTCGAAGCGAGAATCGGCTGCCCAATCCGGTTCATTCATGGCCCGCTTCAGACTTTGCCATTCTTCATCGGTGGACACCGCGATGGCTATCCAACGGTCAGTGCCACTACAGGGGAATACGTTGTGGGGCGATTTCCATAGATGGCCGCAGCCCAAGCGAGGGCGGGTGATTCCGCGTTGGGTTTCCAGTATTGCGGGACCAATGGCTGACACTCCTGTTTCCTGCATCGTGAGGTCTATGCGCATCCCCTTGCCGGTTTTATTGCGTTGATACAACGCAAGCAGCAGGGCATAGGCCACGTTATTGCCCACTGAGTGGTCCATGTAGTTGTTGCTGGCACGGTAGGACGGGCCATCTTCGTAGCCGGTGAGGTATGACATGCCGCAGGAGGCATCCACCGTGCGTGCCCTCGAACCGGCCTGTCGCCACGGTCCAGTGTAGCCAAAGGCCGTGGAACTCAGGGTGATGATTTTCGGGTTCAGCTTGGCCAGGCTCTCATGGTCAAAGCCGAACCGCTCCATCGTGCCAGGCCGGAAGTTATCGGTGACTATGTCGCAATTTTGGGCCAGCTTGAGAAAAGCCTCTTTGCCCTGGGGAGCGGTCACGTCCATACAAAGGCTCTGCTTGTTGCGGGTGCCAAAGTAGGCCAGGTTACCGCCCTCGTTCCACCATTCCTGGCTGGCCCGACCATTGGGGAACGGCCCGGCCTTGCGGTCTTGAAGATGGGCCAGGCTTTCCACGCGAATGACCTGAGCGCCCAGGTCAGCCAGGAAGGAGGTTCCCCAAGGCAGCGCGTGGACCTGTTCCAGGGTGAGGACGCGAACACCCTCAAGTATTCGATTTTTCGACATATCGGCACTCATAAACTAAAAGAAAGACAGAATTGGCAAATTGCTGACCGATGGAATTACCTAGCTTGGGTGCTTGCCGAACATCATCCAGCCTCCGCTGCTAGGCGTGGTGAAGGCCGCCAGCGCGGTTTCTGCTTTCACCGTTACCTGCCGTGGGCCGGCGGTTCCGCGGAGCTGTTGGATGCTGTCGGTGTACATGGCAGTGCGAGTACGCCCGTTACCCAGGTTGCCTCCACTGGAGGAGAAGGGATGCGGACCCTCCACCCTGATGTCGTCCGCGTAAAAGGCGAAGGCATCGCCTCTCTTCACGCCGTGCCACTGGAAGGCCTCCAGGAAGAACTGGGCCATTATGGAGTAGCCGTCATATGGGTTGAAGATATCGACATCTGCGGGGCCTAGCCCTGAGCCCTCATACATCCTCTTGGCAGCACGGTCCGTCCAGTCTTCGATCTCGGCCAGGTCCGGTTGGGTGGTGCGCTGGGTGAAATTGTGCTGGGAATGGTTGAGTACGTACACTGGTGGCTGATTCATATCCCGGGCACGCTCGGCAGTGGTAACCAGATAGGCAGCCGAAGCATTGACCGGCCTGTCGCAGTCAAATATCCGGAGGGGATTCAAGATATACCTGGAATTCACATAATCATCCAAGGTCAGTTGGACCATTCCGCTGGAGGCGTTGTAGCCCCATGGGGTCAGAAGTCCGTTTCGGTGTTGGTTGATCACGAAAGGGGCCACGTCGTCGTGGGTTCCACCGTACTTCAGGCAATATTGGTTGTGGGGGAAGATGTTGATAAAATCGTTGCCTCCGTGATTCCCCCATGGCACGGTCCATTGACGGGCTCCTCCGGCAGTGTCCTCCGCGTTCTCGCCGCCTCGGCGATACCTGCCTTCCATGTTTCCGGTTGGGTAGATCACCAAACAGGTGGTGCATTTCCCGTCGGCCACGGCCTGGGCGGCGAGACCGAACATCTCACCGATGGTCGGTACACCAGATGGAGCGAATTTTACGTTGGGCAGTTCCATATTCTTGACAAGCCATTCGCCGTTTACCAGCGTTAGACCCCATTCAGAGTCGTAGGGAGGGTCGAAATAAGGCCTTGGTGCCCAGTTGGAAGCGGTGCCTCCGCTGTTGCCCGCAATATGGCTGTCGCAGCAGACGACCCCATCGATCTGATCTGAGGTAACTCCTGCGTCCTCCATGGCCAACTCACAGGCGAGTATGGAATATGCTCCCAGGGTTTGATCCATGGATGTCTCGTCCCAACGTCGGTCCACGGGGGAATGGCCATATCCGGCCACGGCCACCTTGCCGCGGTGCTCCCATACTCCCAGTCCGTCTGTATCTCTTCGCCATTGATATGGTTGCGTCGCCATTACTCACCTATTCTCATTACATTAGTTTTGGGCGGACCGGAAGGGTTAATTCACCACCTGCCACTCGTGGATCAGTTGGTCCGGCCCAACTTCTTCAAAGATCATCTGGACAGCAGACCCAACGGGGACGTTATAAGGCGGAACCCCTGGCAGGTTGGAGTAGAAATTGACGCTGGTATCCTCGTCCAGGGTTATCAACGCCAGGTTGTAGGGCTGATCGGGCATTCGTCGGTTCAGCCGGCCGTCTTCTATCACGATATAAGTGGAGATGTGGCCTTTGCCTTCCACATCCTTCCATTCCAATCTGTCCCCAGAACCGCAGACCTGACATGTCTGTTTTGGCGGGTACTGGAGCTTGTTGCAAGCGGTGCAGTTTTGGAGTGACAGCCGCTTTTCGTTGACGGCGTCCCAAAAAGGCTTGCTAACGTCATCGGGAACCGGGATTATCTTAGGCATATACCCTCCTGATTGATCGCTAAATATTAAGGCAGAACACTTGTCTAGTCCACTAGAGCCAGGCGTGTGGGTTCCAGTGTGTTGTTTCTCGGTCTTGATTCACGACTCGACTAGATGATTTCCGCACCGATATTACTCTCTATGTCTCTGATTTGCAGACCTGTTTCTTGTATTGCGTAGATGAACTATGCGGAGAGACCGAGGAGCCCTAAATTTCAAGGCCTTATGGCCTCTAAAACGGGGCTAGGCTGCCCTGTGACACGAGGCAAGATTGTCAGAAAATGCAAAGTCAACGATGAAGTAGTCGACATTGGTCAGGGTATTGAATGGATGACAGCTATGAGAACGGAACATACCATCTACGAGAAGATTCTCCGGATCCTCGGTTTGTTAATCATTTGGAGGGGCATTGATTATCGCAACAAACCCAGTGAGGATCGTTCCTCCGGAAAAACCTGAGCCTTCTCCCTCATGGACTTCGAACGGCAAGTCCGAGGGCAAAGTTAAAGGCAAGGGTAAGTAATTAACTGATCCCACCCGAGATTAGTAAAGGGGCCTGGAGAAAAACTGCAGGCCCCTTTTTTGTTCTACCAGCAATGAGTCAGTCGGACAGAGTCCTGCTCTTCCCGTCTCGACCAGACCCTTGAGGACATTTTGACCGCTTTACTTTCGATCTAAAGTCATGGGTATCCGCCATAATCGAGGAATGATTACTTTGGCTATGTTCACCCAATGAATAATGTGTAGGAGCCTCGGTTTGGTTGATCGACCGTTTTCGCAGAGAATATCCGGCGGTCTTCTGCCAGCGCCCGTTGGGCAACTTCAATGTTCACCGGTGAGATCTGCTCCAAAGCCCGTATCTCCTCCAGGCTGAAATACTCGGCCCGGTCAACCTCTTTCATGTCGGGATTGGGCTCACCAGACTGAGGACCCAGCAGCAGCACGATATACAGGCTGTTGCCGCCATCTTCGTCATACCTGTTCCTAATTCCCAAGACACCTTGGACGGAGGCTGTGACACCGGCTTCTTCTTCCACCTCTCGTACCACAGCCAGTTCCATGGTCTCGTCCCGCTCGACAAACCCACCGGGTATCTGCCAATTCCCGCGACCCCTACGGCCAGCCCTGCGCACCAGCAGCAGGCGGCCGTCGTCCACAACGGCACCGCCGACTCCCACGTTATACCCGATGTTGTACCTGTCCGGTGGTGGCATTCTTAAATGTTCCTTAGCAGAATAGTCTTATCGCTTTTGGGTTAGTTTCAGGCGGCAACTCTTAGTTTTCAGTCTCTCCGCTAGCTAACTCATCAGACTTATTGGCCAGAGTGAGTGGAACTGCTAATAAGACTACGGTCCCTACGAGATAGGTCCCGGCGATGTAGAAGAAGGTAGTTTCAATTCCAACTTCGTCATACAGCTTGCCCGCGATGAGTGGGGATGCGGCTGCAAGCACAAACCTAGAGAAAGAGAACACTCCAAGGGTGCTGGCGGCGACCCTGTCGCCAACTATGTCGAGGGCGGCCGCGGTCAGGATGGGCTGGTCGCTGAAAAAGAAGATACCCAGCAGGGCCAGAATGACTATCAGGCCGATGCCATCGCCAAATGGGACCAGTAACGCGGTGAGGGCGCATAGAGTGAGCATGCCAGGCACCAACACCAATTTCCTGCCGGTGCGGTCTGATATGTAGCCGATCGCTGGCGCGGCAACGACTCCCACCCCCACCAGTAGAGCTATATGCAGGCCTAGGGCGGCATTGCCCAGGCCCAATTCTTGATCCAGGCCCAGATACAGGGCCAAGAACGGCAGGAACGCCACGTTGGCCATGCCCCGAAGCCCCGCCACAGCCATGATTCCCCACAATCGGGGATGCTCCACAAACGAGAGGCGGGTGTTGTTCATCTGTTCCTTGAATCCGGTCTGCGGAGCATCTTGCGACGAGCTGCGACCGATATCGCGGAAAGACCAGAAGACAACTACGACCAGCAACAGAGGTACAACGGCATAGATGCTGAGAACCCCCCGCCAACTGAGTGTCAGCAGCAGGGCGCCCGTTAATGCCGGGCCAAGGACATCCCCGATACTCCCGCCGACGCCGTGAATCGATAACGCGGAACCGCGGCGTTCTGTGAACCGTCTCGATAAAGCTGCGGCAGCGGGCAAATGCCACATGGAGGCGGCTGCCGCCACGGCTGCCATACCGATCAGTAATACCGGATAGCCAGGCGCAGTGCCCATGATTAGCCAGCCGATGCCGAACAGGCCCATACAACCGGCTAAGACCAAGCCCCAGTGGTGGCGGACCATGTCGGTTATGACACCGCCCGGTAGGGCGATCATGCCGGAGATGATCTCTCTGGTGGCCGATATAGCGCCCACCTGGAACCCACTTAGGCCAAAGGTGGCGACCACCTCTGGCAGCATCACAAAGAAACTTTGGCTGAACCAATGGAAGATGCCATGGCCTGCGCTCAGCCCGGATAGTACGAACGGTGCAGAGACGCGCATCCCACGTGTTTCTTCATTGCTCGTTGCTTCGGGGTTATTATCCATATCTACAACTCGGCCGGGTCTTATTCCGATTAACTAGCAGGTTCGTGCTGCTTGAGGAAGCGTCGGGTGTGTTCGACAACCTCGTCAATGTGCTCTTGAGTATCCTTCCAGGGGAAGATGGTCACGTCAGCGTTTGGAGCTAGGCCGGCAACTTCCATCGCCCTTTCGTACGGGTGCGCTGGTACGTCGTCGGGCGCAATCAGCAGTGGGGTTTGGACCGACCGCACAAAATCGCGTGAGGCTGTGAACACGAAATCAGCGCGATCGGTGTACATACAGGTGAGAAAGTCGTGAACCATATCCATAGATAAATCCGGACGCTTCTCACAGAGTGGAGGTCCCCAGCCCTTAATGTTGTTCTGGTAAAACAGGTCGGGGTGACCTGGATCGTATCCGCTAGGTTGCATCAAAGCGGCCGCCAGGACTCGGTCGGAGGCCAGTCTAAGGATGTTGTGGATCATCGGCCCACCGATGCAAAACCCCATGACCAAGAAATGTCCAAGACCAAGAAAATCCATCAAGCCAAGGTGGTCATCGGTGTACGAGTCCCACGGGCGGTCGACTTCGAGAGGGCCAGTTGACTGGCCTGGAGGCGCGTTCCGCAGGTCAGCGGTGATACAGCGGAAGTCGTCTTTAAATTCGACCATCGGGTTGAAAGGACACGACGTGTCCAACGACGTAATTGAGGCATTGAGCCCCCCGCCTGGGATGATCAACAACGGGAACCCGGAGCCGACCTCTTCGTAGTGGATACGTGCGGAATCTCTTTCGTAAAAGGGCATGGTGATTGTTCTCCATGTTCGACTGTAAACGATGTTGTTTGAGAAATCGTTTGTTTCAGGTGACTTAATATACTCCTCAAACGGTGAAATGGAAGTAGTCCTCAAACACCCCTTTTGTTGTTTTGATTACAAATAAATCAGAAGTTCGACCAGAGAGATATGTTATGGGTGGTGGGACTTGGAGTTCGGATGGGGTAGACTACCTGCGCCGTGGTCCATGGGATCAGTAGTAAAACGCATTAACGCATTGGAGAAGAGCATGGTATCTCTCAGCAGACAGCTTGCGCAGTGGGTGGTAGGCCTGAGTTATGACGATCTACCGCCGGAGGTAGTCGATAGGGCCAAAGGAGTCACCCTTCACAGCCTCGCATCCGTACTCCTTGGTTCCCAGTCTCGCAGCGGCCAACAGGCCGTGCAGCTGATCACCGGAGAAGAAGCTGGCGTGGGGCATGGCGCCACGATCATGGTGGATGGCACCATGGTCACCAAGGGCGGCGCGGCCTTTGCCAATGCTGAGATGGCCATGTCTGGCGGGAAGCTGGACTCCTTCCGGATGCTCACTCATCCGGGCACCAGTATCCTCCCTGGGGCATTTGTGGGAGCGGAGGCCTCTGGTGCGACCGGCAAGGAGTTCCTCACCGGAGTGGTCGCCGGTTACGAAGTGATGGAGCGGATGGCTTCTGACTTCATACCAACTGTGATGTCTCGCGGCTTTCATGCCGGTCCAGTGTTTGGCATCTTTGGCCCCGCCATTGCAGCGGCAAAGATGCTGAATTTCACCGAGGACCAGGTGAATAACACCATTGCCATCTGCGTTCACCTGGCGGCTGGTAACCTGGAAGGACCTCGCAACGGTGGTCGTGCCCTGCGAGAGGGAGGGGCAGTCCGGAATGCCATGCTGGCGGTTTCCATGGCGCAGATGGGGCATGTGGGAGGAGATACCACGCTTGAAGGCGAGGCCGGTTTCTACCATGCGTATGCCGGTAACAACCACGGCAAACTGACCTATAGCTTTGTCGGCGACACTCAGACCAGTCTGGACAAGATCACAACGGGGATTGGCCAGGACTGGATGTTCCTTGAGACTCTTTACCGTATCTATTCCACGGCTGGTTACAACATCGCCCACGTTGACGTGTCCGCCCAACTTTGTATTGAGAACGATATCAAGTATGAGGATGTCGACCGCGTCGAGGCTGAGGTGAACTGGATGGAAACCCAGTATCCAAGTCCGGCGTTCCCAAGCCGTCGGGAAGATGGTGAGGCGCAACAAGGAGGCACGAAATACTACACTGCTTACGGGGTCGCCATGCGGGGATACCCTGTTCTGCGAAGCCAACAGATGGGCGAGGCTGATGGCGGCGGAGACCCGCCAGAAGTGCTGGATTTGATGCACCGTGTGACCATCATCCCTTCCCACAAGATGACCCTTTTTGGGCCTCGCATAACCGTCTTCACCAAAGACGGCAAGAGCTACACCAAGCAGTCCACTGGCCGTGAGTTCATGTGGGACTTTGAAGAAGAAGCGCGCCGCATCCGGGACGTCATCCCTGGTGTGCCAATCCCCGAATCACAGTTTGAAGAGATTATCGCGACCTGCCGCGACCTTGATAAACAGGACCGGGCTGACAGTCTGATAAAACTGACCGTGAGTTAGAGTTAACTAATCCATCGAACCTACTAAGGATTACTAAGAATGCCGTTTTTGACGTTGAACGGATCCCAATTTCACTACCATTGGGACGACTATACCGAACCGTGGCAGAATAAATCTGTGGTCTTACTGCACCACGCTGCTGGCGGAAACCTACACCGCTGGCGGGCCTGGGTGCCGACGCTGGCACGGCACCACAAAGTGCTCCGGTTCGACATGCGGGGTCATGCAGGCACCGACAACCCTTCGGATGGGAACTTCACGCTGCCGGGATTGGCCGCGGATATCGCTGCGGTCTTGGACAGCTTGGAGATTGATCGTGTGCACGTGGTGGGGGCCTCGGCAGGCGGCATAGTCAGCCTGCAGTTTGCCCACGATTTCCCAGAGCGCACCCACAGTCTTAGTCTGGTGGCATCAACGCCGAGACTGGCCCGGATGGGAGCGGCAATCGACGCCAGTGTTTGGCGGCGGACGTTGGAAGAACAGGGAACCAAGGCTTGGCTCGCCTCCAACTCCCAGGAACGATTTGGCCCCAATTCGGAACCCGAGTTGGTTGAGTGGTACGCGTCCTCAGGGGAGAAGACATCTGCGGAGATGGTCTTGGGGCTGCAGGGCTGTCTCCTTTCGGAGGACTTGACTCCGCTCCTGCCGCAAATTCTTACTCCAACCCTGATCATGGCGTCCAATCAGGATGAGATCACGCCCCTGGACGCCCAACATCTGATGGCTGACAAAATTCCCAATGCAACGCTGCAGACCTTCGATGGTGTGGGCCATAACATGAAAGTGGAAATCCCCGACCTGCTGGCCGGAACTGTCAGGGACTTCATCAGGAAGGTCGAAGCCGACTAGCCGAAAATCCCTGACCTGATGCTGAACGGCAAACTAGACCACTGACATGGGGTTGATTGGCGTTGCCATGGCATGAACTTCAGGAAGGACCTTTTCGGCAAAGAGTCTTAGGCTCTTCTCGGCCTTCCCCCGGGGCATCCCGCCGTACATCATGTGAATCACGACCTTCTCCATGCTGATGGTCTCCTGCATGAACTTGATCTTCTCAATGATCATTTCCGGGGTGCCTATGGGTTGGGTTGCACGACGCGCGGCGAGCCTGGCCTCTGCCGGGCTGATGTCAGCAGTCTGGCGCAATAGATATTCTTCGTAGCCCTTGATTCCCTCATAGCCAGGGTTGTTCCAGTCGAAGTAGTGATGCTGGGCCGCAATACCCTGGTTCTGGAAGTAGGTCCACCCTTCTTCAGCTTCCTCGGCAGTCTCAGCGCAGTACATCCACAGCAGCGTGGTGGGCTGGTCTGGAGGCAGGCCAAGGTCCTTGCGGATCTTGTTGAACCTTTGTACCTTGCTGGTCATCTCATTGACGTCGTCTCCGCCGACGAACATCTGACCCAGTCCGTTCTGGGCTGCCAGCATCGCCGATGATTCAGTGCTGAACGCCACCTTGATGTTGTTGGTCAGTTCTCCCTTGTGGCGGGCCTGTGGCCGGATGCTGGTCGGCGGAATATCGTAGACGTCACCCTTGAACTCGAACCGTTCTGCACCGTCAGCCGCTCTGATGACGTTAATCACATCGTAGAAGTACTTGTGTGATTCATCCATCGGGTAGCCAAGGGAGGCGTATTCGTGGGGAGCTATTCCACGCCCGATGCCAAGATGTAGTCGCCTGCCCTTCAACAGGATGTCGAGCATTGATATCTCGCTGGCTAGCCTCACCGGATTCCACCAGGGGGCAACGATGACCGCCGTGCCCACGTCAACTCGGCTGGTCCGGCCTGCCCAGTACGCCAGATACTGTAGTGGGTTGGGCTGCATGGAGTAGGCAGAACCGTAGTGTTCAGTGGCCCAGATGGAGTCGAATCCCAGGGGTTCGACAAGCTCTCCCATGTAGAGGGTGTCGTCCATGTTCTGGGAATCTGGAGTGGCGGGTGGACGGTTGTAGTCCTCCGCTATGAGACGCTCCCAGTCTCCTTGATTGTAGCCAGTAACCATCACTCCGCAATGCATCGTTGCTCTCCTTATACCAATGGGGAAGTTGTCCAGGGAGATAATCCTTGTTCTTATCTAGATATGCTCGTCCGACGAGACAGTATAACCGTTCTCTTAGGAATATATCGTCGGCGGTCGATAGTGTACGTGTCCAATGGCCAAAGGGGCTATTGGACAACCGAGTCTACCGCCTGTAGATTGATTCTCTAGAATATCCGGCACCTGGAGTAAAAGAATGTCAGCTACAGAAACTGCGATGTCTGCCCTGGAACGTAACTGGAGCATGGTGGATAAGGCATTGGAAGATGTGGACGATGCCATGCTGGGAGATCGCCTCAATGAAGAGTCGAATTCCATGGGCTGGTTGCTCTTTCATATGAACAGGATAGTGGACCGGTTTGTTCATACCTGGTGCCAGGACACGCTCCAATTGTGGATGAAAGACGGCTGGAACGAGAAGTTCGGGCTGGATGACGACATCAACAACACAGGCCAGGGTTGGACCAAAGAACAGGTGGCAGATTGGGAACTCCCGCCCAAAGATACCCTGCTTGCCTACTATGAAGCCGTGAAGACCGCGGCGAGAGATTATCTTGAGCCGCTCTCAGCATCCGACTTTGAACGCGAACTTAACATCCCTCCCCGGCCGGCGGCTTCCATAGGCAATTTCCTAGGAGTCCTTGTCTTTGATAATTGTGTTCACGGCGGACAGATCGCGCATCTCAGAGGCTACTATAAAGGGATGGGCTGGTTCCTTTAAAACAACATCAACCATCCATCTGTCCACCGCCTATAGGGAGAACACTTAATGCAAGTCACCCGACTAGTCGACGCGCCAATAATCTCACCGGACCTCCACCCAAGTATCGGGGAAAACATCCAAGGCCCATCCCTGATCCGGGTGCCGAACTGGGTTGAGTCTCCGCTGGGCAAGTATTACCTGTACTTTGCCGACCATAAAGGGGATTACATACGACTCGCATATGCCGACGAATTGAGTGGGCCGTGGCAGATACATGCGCCTGGCAGCCTGCAGCTTTCCGATTCACGGTTCCTCATCGAGCCACCCGACGCCCCACTGGAAGCAGTTGAGGAGATCAAGAAACAGCGTCAAGCACAGCGGGGCGGTGATGTGCTGCCACATGGCCTGGTGGAAGAACTGACCACTCCCCACATCGCCTCGCCTGACGTGCACGTTGATGATGCCAACAAAACAATTGTGATGTACTTCCACGGCCTTGAGGGGTTAGGTCAGCAGGTTACGCGCATGGCCACATCCTCGGATGGGATTGACTTTGAAGCTCGGCCCGAGATATTGAGCAAGAGCTATCTGAGAGCGTTTAGTCATAATGGTCAGACCTTCGCGTTGGTCATGCCAGGGCAGATATACCGATTCAATGAGGGGGAGCTTTCTTTGGAAGAAGGCCCGTTGCTTTTCAACCGGAACATGCGTCACGCTGCTGTGCTAAAGAGGGGAGAGTCTTTGCTGGTATTTTGGAGTCAGGTGGGCGATGTGCCGGAACGTATCCTTCTCAGCACCATAGATCTTTCCGTGGATTGGAAGAAGTGGCAGGAATCCGATCCGATGGAGGTATTGCGTCCGGAGCGAGACTGGGAAGGGGCTGACGCGCCGTTGGAGCCCTCCGTTAGGAGTGTGGCCTACGGGCACGTCAATCAGCTACGTGACCCGGCTATCTATACAGAAGGTGATCAGACCTATCTGCTCTACTCCGTGGCCGGTGAGAGCGGCATCGGAATTACCGAAGTCAACCTGGCATAAGTCAGTGGTATACCCTGCAACTCCGCCGGAATCGCTGTGCGTGCAGCTTTATTGACGGAGACAAATGGCGCTCCTAAACTGCTAGCAGATAATTTCAGAGGAAGAATTCAATAACTGCCGGATGGAACGGGTGATTCCGGCCAGTAAAGAGAAGGGTCAATATGGCAGCGCAGACTCCCATGATCGACGTTCAGGTTCACGCCTACGAGAAGAACCATCCAGGACGACCCTGGCACGGGTTTCTCCAAGGTCCGGATGAAGTCACCGGAGACGACATGGTGGCGGCGATGGCTGCTGTCGGAGTTGACGGGGCTATATTGATTTCCCCTTTCAGCTTGTACCAATATGACGCCAGTTACGCTCAAGATGTTTACGCTGCCCATCCCGACAAGTTTGGCTTGATTCGGCCCATAGACCCGGCATCAGGCAGAGTCGCCGAAGATGTTGCCGAATGGGCAGCGACCACCGGTGTGGTCGGAGCCCGTGTCATGCTGTCTGCCCAGGAATTCCAAGCCGATGACGCCGGTCTCAATGAGATATTTGCTGCTGGAGCAAAGGCCGGCATTCCCATCAACGTCATGGCTTCTGGAAAACTTCCCTTGATGCTCGAAATTGCCCGCCGGAACCCGGACACTCAGATAGTTATCGATCACGTGGGTATCGTCCAGCCATTCCTGCCACCGCCTGCGCCCGAACCCTTTGCCGACTTGGACAACGTGATTGCTCTGGCCTCGTGCAGCAACGTAGCCATCAAGATCTCCGGTGCTGGTACCCTCTCCCACCAACCGTTTCCCTATCCCGACATCTGGGAGCCTCTGGGCAAGGTCTTTGATGCCTACGGCCTAGACCGCTGTATGTGGGGTACCGATTGGACCAGGGCCGTGGAACTGCTGAACTACGAGCAAGGGGTGGAGGCGTTCCGGGTGACCAACACGCTGTCTGACTCAGACCGAGCCATCCTGATGGGCGGATCCCTCATCAAGATTTACAAATGGTCCCCGGGCATGAACGGCTAAAGCCCTCAGGAAGAGCATTTACTCCGGAACCGGGCTTCAACCCCGCCAGACTCTCGCAGTCCGCCGGGGTTTCATCTATTATGGGTTCTGATTTGAGGGCTGAACGGGCCAGCGGACTGGCTAGGCGCGTTCGCCAAAGTAGATTGGAGGAACGACCTTTGACTTCTTTAACCGACAACATGACATTCGGGACCTTCATGGCTCCCTTTCACCGAGTAGGTGAGAACCCGACCCTGGCTCTGGAACGTGACCTGGAATTGATTGAATGGATGGACAGCCTTGGCTTTGATGAAGCCTGGATCGGTGAACACCACAGCGGTGGTTGGGAGACCATAGCTTCTCCCGAGGTATTCATCGCCACCGCTGCTGGCCGGACCCGAAACATCCGTCTGGGAACCGGCGTTGTCAGTCTGCCCTATCACCATCCCTACATGGTCGCCAACCGGATGGTTCTGTTGGACCACCTGACCAGAGGCCGCGTGATGCTGGGCGTCGGACCTGGCGCACTGGCATCCGACGCCAACATGTTCTGCATCGACCCGGAGCGGCAAAGGGAGATGATGGATGAGTCCTTGGGAGCGATCATGCGACTCCTGGACGGCAGCGAACCCGTGACCATGGAAACCGACTGGTTCAAAATGAAGGACGCCACGCTGCAATTACGACCCTTCCAAAAGCCGTCGCTCCCAGTGGCAGTGGCCTCTGTGCAGTCGCCCTCCGGTGTGCTTCTGGCCGGCAAACACGGCGTCTCGGTGATCTCTCTCAGTGTACCCCGGGACTCGATTAGGACTACCAGTCTCAAAGACCAGTGGGCCATCGCCGAAGAGACAGCAGAGAAGAACGGTCAGACCGTTCACCGTAAAGACTGGCGCTTGTCCGTCGGCTGCCATGTCGCTGAAACCAGGGAAGAGGCTTTTGAGCAGATAAGGGTTGGAGCAGGTCAGGTGGTCACCGAGTACACCGGCGGCACCAACGGCAACCCGATCCCTGATGTCCCGGCCAACGAAGTAGTCGACTACATGGTGGAGCACAACCAGTGGATCGTGGGGACGCCCGATGATGTTATCGCTGGGATAGAACGTCTGCAGGAAGCCAGCGGTGGCTTCGGTGGCTTGCTCCTTCGGGCAGAAGACTGGGCGCCCCGTGTCGAGTTGCACCGCAGCTACGAGTTGTTCGCCCGCTACGTTATGCCCAAGTACCAGGGCAGCCTCACGGGAATCATAGACTCACAACAAAGGTCAGCCAGCATGAAGGACGCGCTTCAAGCCAACCGGAGGGCTGGTCTAAAGCGAGCCACGGACACGTATTTGGCTGGAAACCATTAGTCACTGGAACAAGGGCATGCCCTGCCTGATAGCGATCCCCTACGGGTATTTCAGTCTCAGCATGTGATAAAATTTCGTCACTCTAGTATCTAGGCTAGAT
>PYIL01241382.1_pt1 | contig 15791 bp, 17 predicted proteins | sample 3578041 | NCBI WGS metagenome assembly PYIL01 (sample SAMN08408023, study PRJNA431606) | Marine metagenome isolate SA_KN192-05_S13_150m, whole genome shotgun... | biome: marine; feature: oceanic pelagic zone; material: water; isolation source: 150 m water sample, 0.2-0.8 um fraction ... | reverse complement strand
GTTGTAATTACCTGTCAACCGCCATCATGCAACCCAACGGTTCGTCCTGATGCAGCGGCAAATCGAGGGTTTCAACCAGGCGATCAAACATGACCTTGAGCCAACTGCCAATGGCAAGTACGATCTGATAGACTTTCAGATCATCGAGGCAATGATTGAATCAGCTTCCACAAGAACAACCGTGAAGCCTCAACCTCCGGATTCACGCGCTTCTCAGTCATAAACCAAGAAGGCCCTGGAGATTACTCCAGGGCCTTCTTGGTTCCTATAAGCGCTGTTAGCTTGGTTTAGAGGGCCTCTAACACCGTGGTGATGCCCATACCAGCGCCGATGCACTGGGTGGCCAGGCCGTACTTGGAGTTGGAGCGTCGCAGCTCATGAGCTAGAGACAGCACCAAGCGTCCGCCGGTGGCACCGAGAGGGTGTCCGATGGCCAACGCGCCACCGTTAACGTTGAGCTTTTCCATGGGGATTCCCAATTCACGAGCACTAGGGATGATCTGGGCGGCGAAGGCCTCATTGAACTCCACCCGATCGATCTGATCCATGGTCAGCCCGGCATACTTCATGGCTTTGTTGGTGGCTGGAACGGGGCCAAGACCCATCAACTGGGGCTTCACGCCGGCGACGCCAAACCCGATTATGCGGGCCAAGGGCTCCAGACCCAGAGCCAAAGCTTTCTCTTCACTCATCACCAATATGGCACTGACGCCATCATTGGTGGGAGAGGAATTTCCGGGGGTGATGACGATCTCGTTGCCACCATAGCTCACCACACCTGGTATGGCATTGAGATTCATCAGCGCTTCAAAGTTCGTCCCGGGCCTGATGCACTCGTCCTGGTCAAAGGTGATGGTGGGGCCAATCTCATCGGGCAACCATGCTCCCTGGTCGTCGAACACCGGTTGTTCTACTTCCAGAGCCACGATCTCGTCGTTGAACTTTCCTGCCTCATAAGCGGATGCAGCCTTCTGGTGGCTGGGGACCGCGTATTCGTCCAAGTCGGTGCGGGAGAGTCCGTAGACCTCTGCCACGTTTTGGGCGGTCTGCAGCATGGAAACCTTGGGCGGTGAGTCCAAAATGAAGTCTGGGAACGGTACTGAGAAGTGGTCACTGTGATCCGGCGCCATATTCCTTTGGGACTTGGTGAACGTGATGGGCGTGGGCTCCGTGATGCGGGTGAACGGGCCTTCATCACCGGGGATGGTCCGAGCCATCCGCTCGGCTCCCAGGGCGATACCGCAGTCGATCGTGCCGATCATGATGGCTTGGGCGATACGGTGGAGGGTCTCCATACTGGAACCGCATTGCCGGTTGGAGTTGAAAGTCGAGGTTTCCGGAGGAAGCCCTGCCATCCGCGCCACGCGGCCCATGTCCACAAACTCGGCGTTGCCGAGGACGTTACCCAGACCGACATCCTCAACCATGTGGTCGGTCACCTTTGGGTTACGGTCGAGCAATTCTCTGATGACCTTGCCGCCAAGCTCGTCCAGCCTGGTAGCGACCAATTTTCCTCTTACCGCCCGACCAAATGGGGAGCGGACGCCGTCGACGATTACTGCGTTGCGGATTTCCATTGTCTACCTCACGTTCGAGTTCGATATGCTTCTTGTTTTCGAGGGGATTCAATCGGTTATCAGGGTATCACAGTGCAGGTTGGCGTGGCCCATCAGTATCAGTACAATGCCCAGATTGATGGCCAAGAAAGACGAACGGGATTGGAGAAGAGATATGACAACGTTGGATGAACGCTGGCAGAAGGGTATTGAGACTAGAACCAAGTTCGGGGGAGGCACGCTGAGCGGCGGCTCTACCCCGTTGGCCTGGGATATGGCCCCGGATCTGGAACGGATCGCCGGAGAGTTCTTATTCGGCAGCATCTGGCATGGTCCGGCATTACAAGACAAGCAACGGGAGATGGTAACGCTCACCTGTCTTACGGTACTGAAACGAGACAATCAGGTACGTCGGCACCTGGGCAACGCCCTAAACCTTGGGCTAACTCCCATAGAGATCGTTGAGGTGTTGATGCATTCATCGTTCTACAGCGGAGTGCCAGCCACCCTCGATGCACTCGCCATTGCAAATCAGGTATTTGCAGATAGGAGTATCGACTACACCCCGCAGAAGGTATTCGACACGACCGAGACCTCTGACCAACTCAACGAGCGCGGCATAGTCAGGCGAGTGGAGTACATGGGCCCACCTTCAGACGGTGGACCGGGCCCGGTGACCGAGGCTGAAAAGGCGTTCAACCGGCTGACCACGGAATACTACTGGGGTTCAACCTGGACCCGGCCGGGCTTAACCCTGCCGGAGCGTTCCATCTGCACCATGGCGGCCATGGCAGCCCTGGGTCGAGAAGCCCAGCTGGCCAGCCACATAAAAGGCGCGCTGCACGTGGGTCTGAGCCAGGAAGAGATTGTGGAAGTCTTTGTCCACGCTACGTTCTACTGCGGTCTGCCATTCACCCGCTCGGCAATAGACCTTGCCAACTCGATATTCAGGGCGCAGTAGGTCTGCTGGAGGAAAATTGGTCTGCTGAGCAGTTTTGCCCCACCTCCGACATCGTCGAGAGTCTCGACAGAGTCAGACCTAACCCTCCTCCGTTGCGACGGTGGAGGGGATTTTCTACCCCCTTCTAGTACTTGCTTGGTATTATTCTGGGCCGGTTAGGTAGGGGTACATGGCCAGAGGTGTGGCTGCTAGCAGTCCGGCGTCGACAGGTAGTGTGACGCCTGATATCCAGCGGGACTCGTCAGATGCCAGGAACAAGATGGCGTAGGCAACGTCCCAAGCGGTGCCGTCAAAGCCCAGGGGGCCGGCACGGCGGCGCAGGTCGAGTAGTTCCTGGTCGGTGTGACGGGCTACCATTGGGCTGTAGACATGGCCCGGGGCTATGGAGTTGACCCGTATGTTGTCGCGGCCATAGTGGACGGCCATGGACTTACTCAGGCCAAGAATCCCGCCCTTAGAGGCGGCGTAAGCGTGGTTGGGTCGTCCTCCGCCAGCTCTCAGGCCGACGATGGAAGACAGGTTGACTATGGAACCGCCGCCGTCCCTGATCATCTCTGGGATAGCGAATTTGCTGGTCAGCATCACGCTCTTGAGGTTTACGTCCATGACCGTATCCCAGAAGTCTTCAGCGACATCTGTGACCGATCCTGGACCGCTGATTCCCACGTTGTTGATCAACACGTTCAGCTTCCCATAGGCCTTAACAGCAGCTTCAGTCATGCCCTGGCATGACTCTATATCAGTAACGTCGCCGACAAATACCGAGGCCTCACCGCCTTCTTTTTCGATCTGAGAGAGGGTGATTTGGGCGTTTTTCTCGTCACGGTCAACCAATATGACTTTGGCTCCCTGGCGGGTGAACAGCAGAGAAATCGCCTGACCGATCCCGACAAATTCGGCTTCTCCGGTGGCTCCGGCGCCGGTCACGATGGCAACCTTGCCTTCCAATCTTGTTCCTCGCTCTTCCATTGGGCCTCCAACAAAATCTTCAGTTTAGGGACGGGGTAGACGTCCGAGCAGCAGTATATATGATTCGACATTTCGGGTTGGCACCCGTTCCTGGATTAGGGAATCGAGGTTTTGCCGATATACCTATGAATCAAAAGCCACATTACCCTTGAAACAAGGGCCGTTCGGATAGCGTCCGATTTCACAAAGCCTCGTATCTTTACCAAAGCGATGTTTCGACACGGGCTGCGGTTAGCACAAACTGTATAATTTTACAGACTCACTCAATATCTGCGGAGAGGTGAGTAATGGCCCTGAAAGATGAAGCTCAATCCAGGCGGGATTTCCTAAAGACAGCTGCGGTCGTAGCCGGCGGTGTTGGCGTATTGGCCTTCCCTGGGGGCCTGAACCGGGCTTTTGCCGACGTATCCCCTGGTGTGTAACGCCCCACAGACAGTTACCCAGAAGTCATAGGGGTTAAGGTCTCTCAACTGGCGGAGGCGAGTTGATGGATTTTCGATATCCACTAGAGGATCAATCAAATTTCTTGGTCAAGCTTGGCGTGACCTGCGGTTACTTCCTGTTTGGCCAAGGCCAGTTGGATATGGCAGTGAACTCCGTCACGCCGGGCCAGGCTGACCCGATAAACAACCGCTATCGCTACAGGCTGGGTAACGGCGTAGTCACGCGGACCGGCGAATCGGAGTTCAAACACACAATGAGCTTCACGCCCCGGAGCCTTACCTAGGCGGCCATCGTCAGTGGTAGTCAGCCTACAAAATCGCTGAGACAATACATCCGGGGTCGTGGCGACTAGCTGTGATGCCACGACTCCGAATTATTCTGCAAATGGCGGAGACTCAGTTGAAACTCGGGCTTTGCATCTTGGGTTGTGGTTCCTTCGCTTATACCTTCTCGGAGTCCCTTTCGGATGTCAGGGACGGGATTGACCTCTACTTTGCCAGCCGGGAACTAAGCCGTGCGGAGTCCTACTCGGCAGAGTTCAACGGAGCAGGCGCTTTCGGGTCGTATGAGGAAGCCGTCTCCGATTCCCGTGTCGATGCCGTCTACATCTGCACGCCCCATAACCTGCACTTGGAACACGCCAGGCTCGCTGCGACCGCAAAGAAACACATCCTCCTGGAAAAACCCATCGCCCACACCCTTGAAGATGCACTAGGAATAATCAGGGTCGCGAAGGAAGCAGGCGTCACGTTGATGATCGCCGAGAACTACAGGTTTTTGCCCGCCGTTCAAGAAGCAAAACGAGCCATTGAATCGGGGGTTCTGGGCACCATCAGGCTCATCCAGATCCAAGAAGAATACCCGTTTGAACCGAGTTCTTGGCGTAACGATAACGCGCGAAACGGTGGCGGAGTGTTCATCGATGGTGGAATCCATAAGGTGAGCATACTGGCTTATCTATCAGGTCGGCCCACCCAGGTATTCGCCGTGACTGTCCCACCCGGTATCTCTGGTTTGGACGGGGAAGACGGAATCGTGGTGACGACTCGCACTGCTAGTGGAACGGTGGGCATCATCAACCATACGTGGAGCGTCGCCAAACCGACGGAGAGACCTTGGGTCAGGGTGTCCGGCACTTTGGCTAACCTGAATTTTGAGTTGGGCCGTGGCTGGCTTACCATTGAGGACGGTCAATCCCAGGAAACCCGGCAAATTGACGACAAGATCAGAGGTATCGACCCCATGGTGCGGGACTTCATTGGAAGCATCATTGAAAAGAAAGAACCACCCATGACCGGAGAAGAAGGTCTCAAGGATCTGGCGTTGGTTCTCAAGGCTTATGAATCGACCCAGACTGGATTACCGATGGACCTGGACTAAAGCTTTTAGATGAGCAGTAACGCCAACAACCAACCACCGTACATCTCACAGCTCGACGCCACCGTCCTCGCCGGTGGTGACATCCGACGCATGGGCGAGCCCGAATCGAACCTGCCTTTTGGTGACACATCTTTGATCGGAACAGCAGTCGCAACTTTACAGCCCGTATTCCGGAATGTATTGGTGGTCACCAGATACGGGAATCACCTGCCTAACCTTGGTGCGGAAGTCCTAGAGGACCAACTCTCTGTTCAGGGGCCGCTGGTCTGCGTAGCACGTGGTCTGGCCCAAAGCGATGCTCCCTGGTGCTTCGTTGGTGCCTGCGACATGCCCTTCTTGAAAATCGGGGTCATAAAAGAGATGGTGCCCCATCTGATGGATTGCGACACCGTCATACCCCAGCACAACGACCGATTGCAGACCTTGCACGCCTTCATCAACAGCAGATGCCTGCCGGTAGCGGAAGCGATCCTCAGGACGGGATCACCTCCATACGTGAGATGGTCTCGCGCTGCCGGGTAACCGAGCTACCATCAGAGGGCTTCTGGGGTCACGTAGACGGTCTGTCATCATATAGGGACCTGGATACCACAGAGGACTATCAACAGGCCTTGAAGGAATCCCAAGGCCCACTGTAATTCTAATGTGTCTGACGAATCTAAGCACAAACACTTGACAAGTTTGGATTTTTTGTGATTAGGTATAACGTGAGTTCCTAAAAAACAAGGGACTTATTTTTTTGCCCGACAACATTTCCAATCAATATTTCGGCGCTCTGACTTATTATTCTAGGCCGCTCCCGGTTACAAGGAATTTCGGTCTTAATGAACTCCTCAGCATCTGCTGAGGTTTTTTTATGGAAAGCCCCATCCCCAACACATCCAGCTGAGGCGGTTGACCACGGCCCAGTATTCTTAGAAAAAGCCAGGAGAATCATGAGTAAACTATTCTCACCAATCACCATTCGGGGACAAGAGATCCCCAACCGCGTTTTCGTCGCACCCATGTGCCAGTACTCGTCAGAGACTGAAGACGGACGCTGCAGCGGCTGGCATACCGTCCATTACGGTACCCGGGCCGTTGGCGGCGCAGGCCTGGTAATGCTAGAAGCCTCAGCCGTCCGTCCTGACGGCCGCATCACTCCTTGGGACCTCGGCATCTGGAACGAAAGCCACGTAGAAGCCATGGGCCCGGTGGTCGACGCAATCGTAGCGAACGGCTCTGTTCCTTCTATACAACTCGCCCATGCTGGGCGCAAAGCCGGACACGGCAAACCCTGGGAAGGCGGTCATCAGCTGAATTCGTCCAACGGCGGCTGGGATAATATAGCGCCAAGTCCCATCGCGTTCCAAGAAGATTGGGACGTGCCCCGGGAGATGACCAAAGAAGACATCACTCAGGTCATTGATGACTTTGCCAATTCCGCCAGGTTGGCCGTGAACGCCGGTATGAAAGTGATCGAACTCCACATGGCCCACGGCTATCTTGGCTGCGAGTTCCTATCTCCCCTTTCCAACCAGCGCACCGATGAATACGGTGGCTCGCTTGAGAACCGCGTCCGCTTTCCTCTGGAAGTAACCCGCGCCGTCCGCAAGACCATCCCAGACTCTATGCCCCTACTAGTTCGAGTCTCAGCAACCGAGTACATGGAGAACGGCTGGGACGTAGATGAGTGCGTTGACTTCAGCCGCATGCTCAAGGAAGACGGGGTGGACATGATCGACTGCTCTTCCGGAGGCAACTCCTCCACCCAGACATTGACTCCCTACGCCGGGTACCAGGTCCAATTCTCGGCCCGCATCCGCAGCGAGGCGGAGGTCACCACCGGGGCTGTAGGCCTGATCACAGAAGCTGCCCAAGCTGAGAAGATCCTCGACGACGGCGAGGCCGACGTGATCCTGCTCGCCAGGGAATTACTCCGGAACCCATACTGGCCCATCCAGGCTCAGATCGAACTGGACGGCGCTGCCGATTGGCCCGACCAGTACAAGAGGGTTGCTGAGCTGCGCAACTATCCTGCCGCGCCTCCTCGCTAAACAGCCCCAGCCAAAGCGATACAATAGGCTTCAGAAGTGATCCTGCGGCCTATTTTTGTCTTGTCGATCACATGATGAAGAACGTCTGGCTCGTCGGCGATCCAGACGAATGCGCCCAACAGATCAGGGATCTCTACGAGGAAGTGGGCGGGTTTGGTTCTTTCCTGACCATCAGCCAAGACCCTGATGATGCCAGCCAGTCGGTCCGCTGCCTGCAACTGCTTAAAGAAGAAGTTGGGCCGCGGATCAAAAACCTGACAGGTGAACCGTCAGCAGCCCTTCGGGGCTAGCGACAACCGCCCCGACTCCTAACAAAAGAGCCCCAATTTTCAGTTGGGGCTCTTTCTATCTCACGCGCATTTTCGCTTATACAGGTCTGATCGACTTACTATTCAGACTCCCATTCTTCCAGGCGTTGCTCCAACTCAGCCTGGATTTGAAGATGCTCCTCTCCCAGTCGGGTCATATCGCCAAATTGTTGGCCTACGGTCGCTTCCTGGAGTAGAGACTCTATATCCTTAAGTTTTTCTTCCAGGTCCATTATGATCTTTTCCATGTCGATCACTGGCGCGGCAGGGTTTCGGCGCTTGGTGCCTTTGGCGGCAACCGGCTCAGGGGGCGCTTTCGGTTTGGCTACTACTTCTTCGTGAACCGCTGTTGCGGCCGCTTCGGCTTCCCTTTCTGCGGCAATCCATTCTGTGAATGTGCCGTTGAAAACGTTGACCCGGCCATCGCCGGTTATCAGCAGCGACTCGGCCAGTAGCGATACCAGATGCCGGTCATGGGACACCAGCAAGATGGTTCCAGGATAGGTAATCAATACGTACTCCAAAGCTTCACGGCTGGGAATATCGAAGTGGGTGGTTGGTTCGTCCAAGACCAGCAGGTTCGGCTCTGTGATCAGCAGTCGGGCTAGAGCCAAACGACTCTTCTCGCCGCCGCTGCAGGCACCCACTGATCTAAATACATCCTCACCCTGGAAAAGGAACCGCGCCAGATAGGAACGGGCGTCCTCAAAGGGCATGTTCTTGATCTGCAGGAGCGATTCCAAGACCGTCTGTTCTTCATCAAGGTCATCCAAACCCTGGCTGTAGTAGCCGATCTTCACACTTTGGCCCAGGGTCACGGAACCGTCCAGCGGCGGGACCTCACCCAGGATGGTCTTGATGAGAGTGGATTTGCCGGTACCATTATCCCCTATTAGGGCGAGACGGGAGCCTCGTGATATCTGCAGGTCGGGAACTTTCAGCAGTTCTGTAGGCACATCGTCGTCGATGTATCCGACTTTCAGTCCCTTTGTGCTCAGAACCACCTGTCCGGTGCGGGTGGCGGGCGCAGATGATAGCGAGATGGATTGGTCTCGATCAGGACGAGCGATGCGCTCCAGCCTTGCAAGCCTCGTCTCCCGCCCTTTGGCCTCTCGTGACCTCTGTCCCGCCCGGTATTTGTCGATGAATGCTTGTTCTTTGGCAATGAATTCCTGCTGCGCCTCGTATTCCTTCAACTGCCGCAGATCACGTTCGGTCTTCAAGGCCCGGTACTTGGTGAAGTTTCCGGGAAAGGTATTCATCCGACCGTGGTCGATCTCCCAAATCTGGGTGGCCATCTCATCCAAGAAATAACGGTCATGGGAGACCACCAGCACCGCTGGAGCAAAGTGGGTCAGGTACCGCTCCAGCCAGGTGACGCCCTTGAGGTCCAAGTAGTTGGTCGGCTCATCCAGCACCAGCAGATCAGGATTGCCCAGCAGTGCTTTGGCCAAGGCGGCTCTGGTGCGCTCACCGCCGCTGGCTGTGGAAGCTGGCGAGTCCAGGGTGTCTGGTCTGAGACCAAGACCTTCCACCATCCGCTCCATGGCCCGCTCGTACGTGTAACCACCCATAGTCTCATACCTATCAAGGAGGTTGGCGTAGTGACGTCCGGCTTCCTCCGAGTCGGCGCCCGGAACGCCCGCCTGAGCTGAAGCTGCGTCCAGTTCATCCTCCAGCGCCCTGACCTCGTCGAAAGCCTCCAGCACCTCATCTCGCAGGGTGCCTTTCGGTTCCGTCTCGGGGTGCTGGGGCACGTAGCCCACGTTTAGAGAGTTGGACCGAGCTACCCGGCCAGCGCTGGCATCTTGCTGTCCGACCAATACCCGCAACAAAGAGGTCTTGCCGCCGCCATTTGGGCCGACGATGCCGATACGAGCCCGTTCATTGATGTCTAGATCAATGCCGGAAAATATTATTTCGACGCCGTAGTGGACGGCCAGGTCAGAGGTGGAAACCAGAGGCATGGGGTCGTTGGCGCTCCAAGATACGGTCTGAATTAACGCTGGTTACCGGACGTGGAATCAAAACATTCCAACTATAACTATAACCGAAAATCGCGGCATTCCGCAGTCCTAGGCACCACGGGGGACGGACACAACTGGCGTGGTAGACTGCCAACGCCAGTGGCCCGGAGGATTCAATTGAAACTGCGTCGCTATCGGACGGCCGCCATTCTCAGTCGAGTACACCGGTTTTTGTATCGCGTGTTGAATGGGCGTTTTGTAGCCCGCCGGGGTAAAGCTGATTTCTTGTTGCTGACGGCGGTAGGCCGTCGATCCAGGTGCAAGAAAGGCGTTGTATTGCTCTACGTCAGTCATCACGGTGATCCGGCCGTGATCGCATCATTTGGCGGTAATTCCAAGGCTCCAAACTGGCTTTTGAACGTCCTAGACAAACCCTCAGTGGAAGTTCAGATCGGCACCGCTAGATGGGAAGGAACCGCCAGGATAGCGTCACCGGAAGAACGGGAAGAACTCTGGCCCAGATTCGTAGATGTATTTTCCGGGTACCAGGGCTATCAAGCGCGGACAACTCGCCGATTCCCTATCGTGATTGTCAGCCGCAACTGCCAATAACCTGAGATGTCCTGTTGCTCTCCTAGGATGTATACTGTTCGCACAATCCCAAGCTGGAATTTCCAACAGGAGGGGAACCATGGCCACCGAAACACAGCCAAAGACCTCAACTCAGTCTCAGCCATTGGTCAAGATCACCGAGATGGACCATATCGTCCTACGGAACAAGGACGTAGAGGAATCCCTCCGGTTCTATACCGAGGTCCTGGGTCTCAAGGCCGAGCGCGTGGACAAATGGCGGGCCGGCGAGATTCGCTTCCCTTCCGCCAGGATCAACGCAGACACTATCATCGACTTCTTTGGTTCCGACCAGATACCCGCCGATCGGGACGATGTGAAGAACCAGGACCATTTCTGCATGGTGATCGAACCCACTGACATGGAAGAACTCAAGAACAAGTTCATCGCCATGGGCGTGGGTATCCAGACCGGGCCTGGAAAACGTTGGGGCTCCCATGGCGACGGTATATCGTTGTACATCTACGATCCAGATGACAATGTGGTTGAGCTACGCCACTACTAGGATTTGTTCACTTTGAACCGACTGGCACCAGAAACTTCAAAAAAGGCCAATCAAATCAAGATTGGCCTTTTTTGTTATCGAGTCACCCCACTGCTCTGTCATTCTGAGGCTGACGCCTCAGAATCTTTTGTTCCTGGAATACCTTTTCCTTTCAGTAACGAGACTCTTCGCTACACTCAGGGTGACACGCAACTTAAATGTATGAACAGCCGCCAACAATGAGCCAGAAGTGGACCATCCCCCCACACAAGGTGCGAGTGAGCAAACGAGCCAAACAGGTCACCATCAAGGTCTCGACCTATAACGGGCTTGAGGTCGTGGTGCCTGTTCGCTTCAACAAGTCCAAGATTCCAGGGATTCTCCATTCCAAAGCACGCTGGATCGAGAAGAACTTGGGACGCCTGCAGCCGGTGGAAGAACTGAAGAAGCCAGACTGCATCCAACTCAACCTTCTATCCGAGTTCTGGCATGTGGAATACGATCATTCCCTTGATGCGGAGATCAAGGTTTTGGAGCAAGACGGGGCTGTGCTGTTGGTAACCGGGTCAGTGGAGGACCCGAAGGATGTGGCAGGTGCGTTGAACCAGTGGATTCAGAAAAGGGCCAAGGGATTATTGAGCATTTGGCTGAACCGCCTTAGCGAAGAGTTGTCGTTACCCTTCAATCGGGTATCCGTACGCAGGCAATTGACCAAGTGGGGCAGCTGCTCCGGTGAGAAATCAATCAGCCTAAACCGCAACCTACTTTTTGTCACACCACAGTTGGCCAGGTATGTATTGGTTCACGAACTCTGTCACTGCCTCAGATTGGACCACTCCGACAAGTTCTGGGACATTCTGGAAGAATACGAACCCAACGCACGACAGACGGCGGTCACCATGAGGAATGGTGTGGATTGGGTTCCCCTGTGGGCTCAAGTCTGACGACTACTACTTAGAGCCGGCGGAGCTTAGGGGCAAGCATGGCAAGGATGAGTACCATGGTGATTCCAGCTATAGCCGAGATTACCGCGGCAGCCGGCGCCCCCAAAGCCCCTGCAATCGCTCCGGCACCCAAACTACCAAAGGCGTGGGCATATATCGCCAGTGTCCGTAGCCCCATGATCCGGCCCCTGAATTCTGGGCGGCCCGTCTTCATCAGGACGGTGAGCACCATCACCATGCTTGAATTGAACATCATCCCGGATACCAGCAAGATCGCAGCTGACAGGTAGAAATTGGTGGACATCGCGAAGAAGACCATGGTCGTATGCCATCCTATGACTGCCAGTATGCATAGAACGCCAGCGTTCTTCAGGTTCGGAATAGACGCCCAGAACATAGCGCCCAATAACCCGCCAACGCCGAAGATTGAGAGCAGTAGTCCCAAGTCGAAGGAGTCACGTTCCAATACTTCTTTGACGAATATGGGGACCAGTGTGGTGTGGAACGAAAATCCAGTGATATTGAAGATCACCGCCACCACGAGGGCCGACCAGAGTAGTTGCTCTCTCTTGACGTACCGCACTCCCTCGGCAACCAAAGAAAACACCGATTCTCCCTTATTGGCAACGCTCACCCGCGTGGCTCCTATGAAGAACGTCAACGTTCCACTCAGCACATAAATAGCGGCCACCATTACGAAGGCGCCATCGGGACCAACGAAATCAAAAAGGAGGCCGCCGAAGATTGGACCGATTATCAGCGAGATGTTCATAGCCGCGCTGATTAAAGCCACGGCGTTGGGTATCCTCTCCGGCTCCACACTGTCCACCGCTAACGACTGAGCGGTAGGCATCTGGAATACTCGCGCCAGACCCGATCCTAAAGTGATGACGAAGATATGCCAGACTTCGATGAGATCTGTGACGATCAGGATGATCATCAAGAACGCCAGCGAAGCCAGAACTCCCTGGACAATTATCATCAATGTCCGGCGGGAGACCATGTCGGCGGTAGCGCCGGCAAACAACGCCAGGAAGTTGAAGCCCAGTCTAGCTGTCGCCGTCAAACCAACCAGGAACGGTGAGTCGGTGAGGTTCAGCACGTACCACACCACTACGACGTTCTCCATCTGAGCTCCCATTTGAGAAACGGACATCGCTGACCAAATGAGACCAAAATTGCGCTGTTTAAGAATGGAGACGGGCCCGGCGGCTCGGCCTATGTTTGAAGCCAATCTCAATTTAGTGGCTCAACGAGGGGAGGATGCGAGGCATTGGGATTTGGGGACCGCCTTGTGGAGATAAAGATGGTTCATCCTTGGTAGAGACCTAAACGATGGTACCGCCGGAACAGGGGGCTGTCCAATTGGTTCTTTCTTCGGACATCAGAAAATAAGCTTCGTCATAGCCGAGGACATCGAACCATTCAATCAGTTCCAGGTCTCGGCCAAGGGCAACGGTCGGGTTTTCGCCGATCCGGTGAAACGGAGCCATGAAAACTCCACACTTCATACGATGATGGGCAGTTATTCCGTTACTTGACATGGTTCTCCTCTACCTGGTTGTCTGGTTGAAATCACTGGCATCTCCCCTTAACACCTCCACTGCAGCCAATGATTCTCAACTGTACCCAGGAATGAAGGACCCTGACAGATGCGGATGAACCATCCAGGTGAGGCACTTGCTTCAGAGAAATCGCATTAGCCAAAGCATAACAAGCAAGCTAGCGCAAAGAAAAAGCCCAGCACAGGAATGTGCTGGGCTTTTAAATAGTTACGATTCCTTGGTAAATTCTTCTAGGATTCTATTCCGCTGTCGAACTGAACCAGGATACCGTCGGGGTCAAAGGCGAAGAAAGTTCGGACGTTGCCGTTCTCATCGGCGAACGCCTCTATACCTCCAGCAATCTCCACTCCAGCAGCAATCAGATTGTCGGCCAGGCCGCGAACGTCATTAACGGTGAATGACACGTGGCTGATACCAACTTGATCAAGTTTACTGCCTGAGCCGTCAACTTGGTCTCCAGGATGACTGGTCATGACGAAGAACTGTTTTTCGCCCCATTCCAGGTAGACATTGCGGCGGTTGGCGCGCTTGTGGGCGTAGGTGTGGGTCAGCCCACCGGTACTGGTGTCTTGCATGAAGTCTTTCACGACTGTCATCCCCAGGATGTCCCGATAGAATGCCAGAGACTTGTCCATGTCTCCAACGCAGACTGCTATATGTGAGATTCCTGATGATTGCATTTGGGTTGCCTCCGTTTATGGGTTATTCAAGGTCATGAGGTGCGCTTGGAGCCCCATGCTATTTCCGCCCCAAGCTTTTGTCAAAAATTCCTGGACCTAATCCACGTATCCCGAGTCTTTCCGCCATTGGAGATAGTCGATCAGCCCGGTTTTCAAGTCGAACCTGGGGGTCCAGCCAAAGTCACTGAACAATCTGTGACCGGACAAAGGTCCTCTGGAGTAGTTCTCACCGGCGACTTTGGCCCGAACCACAGTAGCGTCAGTAACCTGTGTGCCGGGGGACAACTCCGACACACCTTCCAATATCTGCTGGAAAGTCAGCCAGATGCCGGTGGTCAGGTTGTACAGGTCGTGGGGTAGTTCCGGCGCATCGAGCACCCTGCGGAGTCCCTCGGCAATGTCTGTGATGTAGATATAATCACGGCCCTGGTCCATATCTTCAGCGGTAATGCCTTCACCTCGCGCCACCCGTCCGGTCCAATCGTGGAAGACCGACATCACAGCCCGGTGGCCGGTAACCCGTTCCATGGGGCCGTAGGGCGTGCTGAGGCGTACCGTGGCGGTGGATAGGTCATGTAACTGGCCGTAACGACGGGTGATCATCTCGCTGGCAAATTTGGTGATCCCGTACAGGTTCTCAGGTACCGGAGGGGTTTCCTCGTTCATCATCTGGTCGCCGGACAGGGCCGAACCATAGGCGGCGCCGGAACTCACGTAGATGAATCGCTTCACCCGCTGAGTGCGAGCCAACTCGAGCACATTGGCCGTGCCTTCCAGGTTGATGGCTACAACGTCCCGACTGCGCTCGATCTCCAACGCCTCCCGGTTCACGGTGTACACCGCAGCGTGGACAATCTTGTCGATCTGATGCTCTTGGCCCAGACGTGCAACTGAGTCTGGGTCGACTATGTCTCCACCAACAAAAGTGATGTTGCTTGCCGCCTGGCCGATAAAATCCTGAAGCAGTTTGTCCGGCCCGTTGATATCAAAACTGACCACCTGATGGCCGTTGCTGGCCAGGTCTTTGACTATGTTTGCCCCTACGAATCCCGTACCACCGGTCACGAGCGTTACCATGTCGCCTCCCTAAACCTTATTCCCTGGATATTCGCCGTTACGCACTATGGTCTGCCATCGACAACTAGTCAATTAGAACTAGGGAAGTATCAGACCCATGGCTGAACAGTTTCGACTTTCGACGTGGGTATAATACAGATGTGGCAACACTACTTGAAGCTAAAGCCCTCACCAAGCATTTCGGCCAGACCATGGCCCTGGCAACTTCTTCATTTGGCAATGAGCTAGAAGATAAAACTCTGGGCTACCTGCCCTTGATGCCGGTGGCCCGGTGGCGCATCGTGCTGCCTAAGGTGTTTGCCTCGCTGACCATCTGCGGACCTCTGTTGGTGGTGAGTGGCGCGATAGCCACTCTATTGGGGTTCGACGGCGCAATCAGGCCCACAGTCGCCGAGGCGGTATCGTTGGGCGTGGGGGTCATCGACTACTCCACCATCTTCACCTGGGCCGGACTGGTCACCACCAGAGCGCTTCCATTTGCCCTGGTCTACGTCCTGCTCTGGGAAGGCGTTATCAGTTCATTCATACGGGGCGTTGATTACTTGAGCGTCCGTGGATACACTCTGGCAATCATGAGTGGGCTGGACGAGTCAAGTTTCCCCGCCCTGGAAGACCGGGTCATCGAATTGCCCGCAGCCATCTGCGGTGCGGTGATCGTGACCGTGCTATTCTTGTTCCTGGGCGTGCGGCGGCTGAGCCGGATGGACGTCCCGTAATCTTTCTACAACCACTAGAGGTCACCCTAGCAGACGATGAAAATCACCGATATCACCAGCGAAGTATTTGAATG
>PYIL01273553.1_pt1 | contig 15902 bp, 15 predicted proteins | sample 3578041 | NCBI WGS metagenome assembly PYIL01 (sample SAMN08408023, study PRJNA431606) | Marine metagenome isolate SA_KN192-05_S13_150m, whole genome shotgun... | biome: marine; feature: oceanic pelagic zone; material: water; isolation source: 150 m water sample, 0.2-0.8 um fraction ... | reverse complement strand
TTAGATATAATCGACATTTTATCCATTGGTACATTATAGAAACTATTTACCAGATCTTGTGTATTTTGGTTTGCAACTAAAACTCTTGTTGAATTCTGTAGTGTTTTTGCATTATAGATTTGTTCAATTTTTCGTTGAATTAATTTTACGCCTGTTGCTTTTTGATACACCGCATCATCTATTTTAACAATTACTGGAATTCCTAATTCTTTTCCACAGGCTACTGCAGCTTTTGGGACAAGATGAAATGGATGAAAGATTGTTAAAATAAACTCAAACTGCTTTTCTTTTCCAAGTTGAACTCCTTTTTCTTTCATGTTGGAAAAACATCTCCTAGATGCAATTTTTAAATTTGACCGAGATGGAGTTTCAACTTTAATTACATTTATTTCAGAATTAATAATTGGATTGTATTCTGGACCAGTCCATTTCAAATCTGGCGTTAGTATAGTTACATCATGACCTAGTTCTGCTAAGATGTTTGCTAATTCTACAATAACCACCACTCCACCACCACTGATTGGTGGAAAATGGAAAACCATGAAAAGAATTCTCATTGAGTAGAACCTTTTAAGATACCACAAAAATGTTATGCATATATTGTCTGAATCCTTCGAAAATGTGAAAATTTGGTTACTAAGTTCGGGTTTGGTTATTCGTGACAAAAATGATGATAATTGTGGTGGTCTTCACTCCTTTTTTGACGAAGACAAGAAAAAATATGGATTCGTATATCCTGAAATCACAGGATATTTTCTTAGTACATTAAGATTTCTTAACTCTGTAGAAAAGAATGATCTTTACATTGAATATGGTCAGAAATCCGCTGAATGGTTATTATCCATATATGAACAATATGGAGGGATTATTCAAGGCATTTATGGGCAAGCGCCAAAAAAACTTTCTTATTCATTTGATACTGCAATTTGTGCTAAGGGCTTGCTTGATTATTATGCTCTTTCTAACAATAAACAATTTTTTGAATTTGGAAAAAAATTAGTTTATGAAATCGTTAATGAAACAATACAACCCGATGGTTCTGTATTACCATATAGAAATTTAATTAATAATCAATTTGAAGAAGACAAAAATATTTGGTATATGCAATATGGATGTTTACATATAAAATCTGCAATTCCTATATTACAACTTTATTCAATAACTAAAGATAACAAATTATTGGAAAAGGCTAACTTGCTCTGTAATTCTGTTTCCAAATTCCAAAATTCTGATGGTAGTATATCGCTTCATAATAAAGGAGGATCAATTAATCTACATACCCTATGTTATGCAATTGAAGGTTTATTGTATGCATTTTTTATAACTAAGAATGATCAGTATCTACAAAATTCTATTGCAGCAATTAATTGGGTCATAGAACACATCGCAGATGATGGTAGTATTGAATTATGGTTTGAATCAAAATATAGATCCAAGGCAGCCTATCCTGTTGCACAACTTATTAGATTAATGATTCTTGTAGAAAAGATTTCAAAAAATGAATACAAAAGTCACTATCAAAAACTTGTTAAATATCTCATAAATTTTCAAGCTAAAAATAATATTTCCAATTCCAATGGAGGATTTTATGAAGAAAATTATAAAACAATGTTTGGTTGGAAAAGACGAAATAGAATCAATTCTTGGACATCAATGTTTGCCCTCCAGGCTATATTCTGGCATGAAAATGAGTATATCTCCTTTGATGACTCGATAAAATATCTTTTCTAAAGGGAAATACAAGAAATAAAATTTCCAAATAGCTATCTTAACTTCATCAAGAAATCTACACGGCGATTTCCCTGTGCATTATTTCCAAAATGTTTTTTTCGTATAGTGAAACCTGCGGCGTCAGTCATCTTGATAGATGCTCGGTTTTGAAAAAATCTTTCAAGTGCTTTAGATGAAATTTCCTGGTAATAATCCTTCCACTTTCCACTAAAAATTGATTTTTTTGTTAATCCAATTCTTATTTTGATATATAATTTTGCTAGAAATTGTATCTTTGGATTTAAATTCTGAAACCAAGTATATTCCCAATACGTTCTTGATGATGTAATATTTTCACCTACAAATATTGTACCCTTTTCTACTGTAACTCTCTCCATTTCTTCTAATGTTTTTTCTAATAATCCTTCATCTCGTAAATACATCGAAACACTATTCATTACTGAGGAATCAAAATGTTTATCACGAAAAGGAAGTGCATGAGTTGCTGCTTGTATTAAATTGAGATCAGTTCCATTAGAATTTTCCAAACTTTTTTTTAACATAGAGCTAGAAATATCAACGCCAACATAGATTCTACATTTTGATCTAATGTAATTTCCCAAGACATCGCTTCCACTGCCAATTTCTAATATAACGTCTTTTTCTAAAACACCAATCTTAGAAATTATTTCTTCACATATTTCTGGTGTAAGCTCTTTTGGTAGCCATTGGCCTGCGGCTGAAATTGAATCAGTTCCTTCAGCTCTATCATCATAGTATTTGGCAATTTTTTTTGTATAGTTGTATGTCATTTCTTCTTACATTTTATAACATGTGTTGTTTTCAAAGGCTCGAATCCATTTAAAATCTTCGAGTCACCCCCAATTATTTTCACTCTCCTTCCTAATATGGGAATAATTATGGGACCTGCTCTTGTAAATTTATGTTCAACAATCTCAAATCCAGATTTATCAAGTAATCTGACAATTGTAGGGAAATCCCAATTAGAAATATGTTCTAACTGTGTTCCCGTGAATTGGGGTTCTTTTGATATACTAGTTATAATGTTCTTTCTTTTTTCTTTCTTCCTGTAACTTAGTGCATACAAAAAATTTTTCAATGATGTTGCATTTGGTGTGGATATTATCAAATGACCACCAGGACGTAAAATTCGGTGATATTCTTTTAGAAACTGTGATGGATTCTCAACATGTTCAATTGTTTCTAGAAATGTAATGCAATCAAAACTTTCTGAAGGAAAAGGAACTTCTAGTACATCTCTTAATTCAAATGAGATGTTGGGAACAGTATTGAATTCTATGGAAACTTTGACATATTCTTCTACCCTATCTATTCCTAATACATTGAATCCGTTTTCTGCCATCATCCTACTAATGGTTCCGGCAGCACATCCTACATCTAAGACATCATTTCCTTCCACCATACCAAGTACGGTTGTTACTCGTTCGTTCTGCTTCTGTCTATAACCGCTTAAAATTGCATCATTATGACTTTCTACTTCTTTCCGCTCACGTTTTTTTCCATAATAAAGAAAAGATTCCATTTTATGTCCCAAATGATTTAAGAATAGTTTTTGATGCTTCTATCTTTTTGAGTTTGTTTTGACAATCATAAATGAAAGGAATTTTTTCTTCTTTGTAAATTCGAATAATCTCATCCTGAGTTTTCTCATGGTGTTGAACGACACACATGCAATCAATTTCCTTTAATTCATTATCATCTAAATTATCCATAATTGTGAATGTTTTTTCTTGTAATCTATTTTCAATCAAATATTTCTCTGTAAAAAGATCATTAAAAAAAGGATCATATCCATAAACTTTGAATCCTATTTTTTCTAACTCAGTCATGATCTTAAAGCTTGGAGAATCTCTCATATCTTCAACATTAGCCTTGTAGCTAAGTCCACACACAAGAATTGACTTTCTTAGGCTCATTTTAGAAATTGTTTCTTCTATCGAGCTAGAGATGTATTTAGGCATAAGTGAGTTAACAATTAGTGCATGGCGAATTGTTTCAAAATTAGTTCCAATTTTTTTTGCTGATTCTAATAGAAATCTTGGATCTTTTGGAATACAATGTCCTCCTGCACCAGCACCTGGATAATGTGCCAAAAACCCAAATGGCTTCGTAGATGCTGCATCAATTACTTCTTTTGCACTGATGTTCAATTTATCACAAAGTATTGCAAGTTCATTTGCGAGTGAAATATTGACCAGTCTGAATGCGTTCTCAAAAGATTTGACCACTTCTGCTATTTTTGAATCATTTACTCGGATTAAATTACCTTTATTCACATGCTCATAGATTTTTTTAGCAATTTTGAAACTAGAATCATCTGAACAAAAAATTACACGTGGAATATTTTCTAGACCCCACTCCTTATTGTTAGGATCTATTCTCTCAGGGCAGAAACAAAGTCCGAAATCTTCATTCACGGTAAAATTCCTTGCTTCGATAATTTTTTGAATGGTGTCTGTGGTTCCTACCTCAATGCTGCTTTCTAAAATTAAAACATCACCTTTTTTTGCAAATTTTAGAAAATTTTCTACAGCCTTTGTAACAAACACATCCGATTTTACATCATCTTCTGGTATAGGTGTAGGAACACAAATTATTCCAATTTTAGCCAATTCAGATTCTTTGGGAGATTCATCTATAGTTAGCGTTCCTTGATTTTTTGATTCTAAAAATTGTTCTTGTAATGATAGTTCTGAATCCATTAAATCATTTTCTCGTAATCTTTGAACACGTTTTGAATTAACGTCAATCCCTATTACATTAAATCCTGAACTAGCTAGTTTTACTGCTAAAGGAAATCCCACATATCCCAATCCAAAAATTTCTACCACAAATGAATTAGCCTCAACAGAATCGAGTGTTTTTTCAAGGTGCATTTTAGTCTACTACTTTTTTATTTTGTTTTTGACTATTTGTATTTTAGCAACAAATTATTCTTTTGGGGTTTTTCCTGATACAATCTCTTCATAAATCTCTGCTTCCCTTTTCTCAATTATGCTGGAATCAAATTCCTTTGATTTGTTGATGGATTTTTCAGATAATTCTTTGGCCACATCTGAATTCTTTAAAATTTTTTCTATGTTCTTAGAAAATGCTTCTGCATTTCTTTCGGAAAAAACTACAGTATTTTCTAGATTATCTGAGTATTCAGTGTTAGGAAATGGTATTACAATTGGCAATCCTGTAGCCATTGCTTCAATTACTGGAATTGGAACACCTTCTAGATCTGGATCATATGCCAAAGCAAAAACTTCTGCTGATTTATAATAATTCTGTATAGATTCATTTGGAACAAATTTTTCAATTGCTATTTTATTTTCAAGATCTAATTTTTTAATTAAATTTTGTAGTTCATTGTAACGATCTCCATTACCTATGATTACACAGTATGCATCAAGATTTTTCATAGCTCTGATCAAACAGTGATGATTTTTTTCTTCAATTAATCTTCCTACAGAAATAATTAATGGTGTGGAGAAACTTTCTATTTTTTTTGAATTAGAAAATTTTTCACAGTTAACTTTGTTATAAAGTACCTCTGGTTTTTCCTTCGTATGTTTCAATACGTACGGTTCAATTATTTTATAAACAATTGTAATTTTTTGTGCATGTTGTAAAACATATGGCTCAATTAATTTTTCAGTGTATTTTAACGCCAAGAATTTTTTCAGATTTTTTTTCTTCAGTAATTTTCTGTTTTGATCATATTGTGTGTGTAGTGAGAGGAAGAAAGGTATTCCTAATTCGTCTGAACACTTTGCAGCAAACCATCCTTGCAAAAGTGGATTGTATGCTCTAATGACATCAGGCTTGATTTGTTTGATCAAGTCTAATATATTCACAAGGTTTTTCTGACGATTACCAAGTCCAATTTTTCCTACACTATGGATTTTTAATTTGGCATTACCAACTAACGTCTGCGCGTCCTTTTCATCTATATCATCATGCGTAAAAGAAATAATGTGAACTTCCTTGAATAAATTTTGAGGATTATAATATCTGTCTTTTATCTCACCTTTCTCAAAATATGCTCTTATCGGATCATTTGGGAATACACATAATTTCATTATAATTTAGTTATAAGATAATTATATCAAACTTAAATCTCACTGATAACATCTTGCTATATTATTATAACTAGAAATTTTTTTCTTATGTTGTGATAAAAATCAAAGAATCTACGTATGCAGATGAGGCATGGAATACTCGTTTAATTGAATCTAATCTGGCTACTGTTTATCAGTCACAAGAATATGCAGAACATCATCTACATGAGGGTCGGAGACCATATTTTCTTCAGTTCTTTGATGATCAATCTATCAAGGCACAATTATTGGTAGGAACTGATAAAAGATTCTCTAATAATACTATAAAATCAAAAATTTTAAAAAACATTTCTGCATTAAAACAAATTTATTGTTATTGGACTTATGGTCCAGTAATTTTTGATAAAGAATATAGTGATGAGATATATCTTGCACTAGGAAAATTTCTCAAAGAAAAAAAATTCGTTGCTTCTGGATGGCAAAATCCATTCTGTACTAGCGGCCTCGATAATATAGGTAATTGTTTTCAACTACAACCTTGGAGTACTTTCATAATTGATTTGACTCTACCTAAACAGAAACTTTTTGATTTGATAGATAGTCATAGTGGCAGAAAAAATATTCGTCGTTCTCAAGACAGAGGTGTTATGGTACAACAAATCACTGAGGAAAACTTTCATCAATATGCTGAATTAAGGGCACTAGAACAAAATGTGAATTTAACTAATGACGAATTGGAAGACAGAATTGAATGGTGGAGATCAGTAAAACGGTTAGGATATTCAGGATTTATCGCATCAAAGAATGAAAAACCAATTGGAGGAATTTTATTTTCTTCATTTGGCAAACATATTATCGAAGTTGGTATAGTTCGTTCAAAAGAAGATACATCTAATCATTATTATTCTCAAGATTTACTCAAATGGAAAATCATTGAATGGGGAATTGAAAATAAAATGTTATACTATAACTTATCTGGATTTAATCCAGAACCTCAGTCAGCAAAAGAAGAAGGTATTTTTAGATATAAGAAAAAATGGGGCGGTAAACGATATGATTTCTCTCGATTATTCCTTAAATGAAAACTGTATAATTATTTTTTAGGTGTTTTTACTCGAGATTTTTTATAATTTCGAATAATTGAATCAGGCTTCATTAACAATCTCATTAATTTGTATTTGGAATCATTCTGTACTTTGATAAAGTGATGATATTCGAGTTCTTCACCCCCCCACTTTCTTTTATACTTCATAATACCTCCCCACCTTTTCTCATAATCAGAAAGATTTTTGCCTGTTTTAGGAGGTGCCTCTCCACCTGTAAGATCATACATCCTCATTTTGTTCTCTTTTGTCCATTTAATTGCAGTCCATGTTAGAATAGGACCTCCCAGACTTGTAGGATGTGAATATGAACTAAGAACCTTGATTGGTAAAACAATTTTGTTAAAATGTACTATCTTTAACGCTGAAATTAATTCACGATTTTTATAGGCAAGAAAAATTTTTTTGAAACCACTATTAATCTTACTCCATTCTATATCAAGAGTTGATAGATCTAGTTCATCTTTTATTCCTTTAGTCTTTGACCACTGATTTTCCAATTTGAAATATTCTTCTAACTGTTGTTTTGTTTTTAGCTCCATTATACTAATACCTCTTTTTTCAGAACGTCTGACACCAACTCTCATATACTTCTGAACTTCAGACCAAATTCCTTCTAGTGGTTTTTCCATATCAAATACAAAAGTTACAAACTTTTCATTTTTGAAATTATTTTTTTTAAACAAATCAGTATATTTTTTATCTACTTGCATATCTTGTGGTGGCGAATACCCGTCTATCAAAATCAAGTCAAATTTTTCAATAACTTCATTAATTGCGTCAAAAATTTTTTCAAGTATCTTAACCCTTTCCTCTTTAGATCTAGAATGGATTATCGGACCGCTCACCCATGTACCTCGGTTACCCAGATTTGATATTTTATCCATATATGATTTTAATTTTTTACTTGAAAGCGCACTCTGTTTTTTCAAAATTGATAAAGCTAATTGTCCTTTAACATTATTCTTTTCATCAACTATGTAAATAAAAATTGGAAATCTACTTTCATCGGCTTCAAGAAATTTAGACGATTGGTAAAACGTAGCATAATTAGAATTTAGTAAATACTCATCCCACTTATCATCTACGGTTTTTTCTAAAATTTTGAATTCTAACATTCCTATACCCTTATCCTAATAGCAAATCAGCCTATTTTAACATCATAATTTTTTCATTAAAATTACTTAAGTATCAATTGAACTAAACCTATAACTTTGAGAACCATTTCCATTCATTACTAAGTGGTTAAATGGATTGAGTGGAATTAGAGTTACTTATTCAGGATTGATTTCGTTTGCCACTCTGGTAATTAGTATAATTACTGGTACAATTTTTACGATTATTGTAACCCGTAGGCTTGATCCTGGTGATTTTGCAGTATGGAGTCTGATAGGAAGTCTTTTCGTTTTCATTATGATTTTTGATCCTATTTCATCATATTGGACTAGTAGGCAGATTGCAAGAAATGAAAAAGTTTCTATGACAGCATTTGGTGCCAACTCATTATTTTCTGTTTTCGGCGTGATTATCTATATTGGAATAAGTGTATTTTTAGCTTTTACAACAGATGTAGATTTTGGAATTTTATTATTTGGTGCATTAATGATACCGTTTGTTTACATTGTTAAAATTCTAAGAGCTGTTACAGGATCATACAAACCACAAGGAAATGGCTATTCATTATTGATTTCAGAAATAACAAAGATCCCAGTTGGATTAACTCTCGTGTACTTCTTTGATATGGGAATTATTGGAGCAATAAGCACAACTATTTTGGCATCAAGTACTCAAGTGTTGTTTTATTTTTACTATATTAATGAGAAATTCCGAGAAAAGTTTTCATTTCAAGTTATTAGAGACTGGATGAAAAATTCTTGGTTGGCATTATACAGTGGAAATACAGGGCGATTTTCTGAATTAGATGTTGTATTGTATTCTAGTTTCTTTGGAAATGTTGCAGGTTTGGCATATCTAGGAATAGGTAAGACTATGGGGAATCTTGTATCAATGGCAACATATCTCTCAGCAGGATTATTTCCAAAATTGATTGCTACTAAACAAGAAGAGTTTATCGTGTTATCATTAAAACGCACTTTATTTTTTAGTATACCATTACTTTTTCTGGTTTTAGTTTTTTCAAAACCTGGATTGTGGGTCCTTAATCCAGTTTATGTTGATGGTGTATCAGTAGTGATTGTTTGGGCTTTTGCCCATTTTGTATGGATATTTCTTAACATTTTTTCTAGTGCATTAACCGGTTTAGATACAGTTGATGAAAAAATAAATCCGACATTCAAAGATTTTCTTAAAAGTAAACTATTTTTTGTGCCTACAATAGATCATATTCTTAGAGTAATCTATCTTGTAATACTTGTTTCATTTTTTGTCGTCTCTATTTACCAAGAATTATCTGTAGTTGATACAATTTTCCTTTGGGGTATAGCACTTTTTATTGCTAATACATCAATAATGATTATTTATTGGAAGAAACTTAGGTCACAGATCTCAGTTAAATTTCCGATTTTTATTACATTGAAATATTTACTCATTGGAATTGCTTCCAGTATTCCAACTTTCATGTTAATGAATGAATTTCTAGTATATCACGAAAGCATATTTGATTTTTTCCCTAACCTCATACCCTTCTTTATTTTACAAGTCGGAATTTATCTAATTGTTACTATGATATCTGATACAGAAACAAAAAATTTTGTATTAAGTATACTAAAGGAGATTAGAAAGTAGATGACTGAAAATCAAACTGAAGTTATTTTTGGACAAGAATCTAAAGAATTAGGGAGTAAAATATTTGTAAGAGACGAAGATTTTGAAGCATCTCGAGGTGATGAGTACAAATTAGCTATTGAATTTCTAATAGAACTAAATAAAAATTCCATAAAGGGGAAAACCGTCCTAGAACATCTTTATTTTGATGATGTATCATATTGGTGGTTTGTTTATCAAAGTCTTATCCCAGAGTTAAAAAATCAACTAAATTTCATTTCTAATTTCTCAAATTATTTGAAAAACAAAAAACCTTCTAAAGTTACATTAGAGAGTAATTTTAAACGATTTTCGACAATCAAACAAATTTGTAACGAATTAGAAATTGATTTTTCATATTCAAAATTTAATCTATTGAAACATAATTCAAAAATAAAGTCCAAAAACTCTATTCAAGAAATTAGGTATAAAAGAATACATGAAAAAAAAATAGAGGCTAGAAAATCATTATTTGAGAAAAATAATGAATCTACTCCCACATGTACTAACAAGATACTTTTTGCAATATCTACAAATTTCAGAAGATTAATTTTCGATTTTCATGATGCAAATTTCAAACGTGGTGAATTCATCACTTCAAATATATTTAAAATGTTTAGTTCTAATCAATTACTTGGGATTGATCTTGATTATACATTTCAAGGAGATTCATCTGTACTTCTAGAAAGATTCTCAGAAAATTTTCCATGGATTCCATTAGAATATTTTCTAACAGCCAACTCTAAAGATGACACGAAATTAATTCAATCATATAAAAAATTAATATCAGATTCTGATTTTCAGAACTTGTTTTCGTTTAAAAATATAGAATTTTGGAATGAATTAGAGTTCTTTTTCGAAAAAATGTGCTTTGCTCCATTTTTACCATTCTATTCATCATTAATCCATTCAATCACTGAATATTTTTCTAATTATAGGCCAAAATCAGTTTTTATTCCGTATGAAACAGGTTCACTTGCGTTAGCAATAATTTCTGCATGTAAAAATCTAGGAATAACGACATTAGGCATACAACATGGTCATATCTATCCAGACAATCCTATGTATTCTTATTGTGATATAAGATCTGAATCAAATCTATACGGATTTCCTATTCCAACACATCTTTTGCTTTTTGGTAATGCAACCAAAAAACTCTTACTTTCTAATGGATATCCAGAAAAAAATCTAATCGCTTTTGGAAACCCATCACTGTTTAATTTAAAAGAGTTTCAATCAAAATTCAATTTACATACATCGTTGAAAAAATTTTCAATAGAGGATTCTGAAAATGTAATTCTCTTTACAACTGGCAAGTTACAAAGAGCATATCCGGAAGTTGGTAAATATGATTATGATGAAAAAATTGCTGAACGCTTAATTGAAAAATTTGGTAATAATGAAAAATACAAAATTATAATCAAGCCTCATCCAACTGAAGATAATATCCAGATCTATGAGGAATTAATTAAGAAAAATCACATCAACAATATTATTATTTCTCAAAACAGCATATTTGAATTAATTTCATTATCATCACTAGTAATTTCTGTCTTCTCTACTACCATGTATGATGCCTTATGTTTTGAAAAACCTGTGATTAGGATAAAATTTTCTGAAAATAATCAACAAGTGATTGATTTATCCAAAGTAATTATCACTACAACTCTAGAAGAGATGCCTGATGAAATCATTAATCTACTAAGAAGTTTTGATCACAAAACATTCTCGAAAAAATCAAAAGCACTTATGAAAGAACAATTTGGGCTACCTGAAGAGGATCCTGAAAAAATCTTAAAATCTTTAATTGGTCACTGATTTACTCAGTAATCTCATTCATATCTTGAATCACTAAAGGATATATTTCTTCAAATAATCTATCAGCCACAATTTTATTTCCATTGTCTGTCATATGGAAGCGATCCCAGTATATTGGAATTGCATGATCATCAAAGGTATCTCTTACATCTGACACATAATTACAATGTTTTCCAAGTTCTGGTAATGACTTTGCAAAACCATCTAAATTCTTTAAAGTTCTGAATTCATGATCAGTCCAGCCTTGTGAATAAAGTTTTTCAACTTGTGAAAATTCTTTGTTACCTGTACCTAATCCTGGCTGAACAAATATTGCAATCTTCGTATTACTATCTTTGAAATCTTTACACAGTTCTATCCATCTATCTTTCCACGCTGGTACTACATTTTCTGTTGGGTTGATTCTCTCTGCAAAATTTTCTTCTTTATATTCTTGTGCGAAGAAAATTGAAAAAATTGCAAAAGGTGTTCTATACTGCGGATAATTTCTAAATTTAAAAGAAGATTCTTCTTCTTTAAAATCCTGCTCTGATCTTACTATTGGTTCAGGAATGTATAGATCAGCATCATTTGCTCCACCGTAATTTATTATGAAATCAGGCTCAAATTTCATTAGTTTATTCTTGATATGATAAATTTCAGTAAATGAATATAGACTATTCACTCCCGCATTAATCACATGAACATCCATAGGAATATTTTCACTATCAAATTTTTTCTGAATAAATGCTGGCATTGTGGTATCATCTGATGATGCACCATGACCAAATGTTGTCGATCCTCCGACAATAATTATTCTATAGGTATTATCTGGTTTATCGATTGGAAATTCAGGCCCTCTAATTCCATAACTATTGATGTTAATTGTACTCATATGTTGATCAGACTTGTTTGACACGACATCTGGTTCGGTAAATTGCAAGAATCTGACATCCAAACAAATTTGCCTAACCAACAAGTAATTCATATCTTCATATGCATCTGAGGTTGCTGGTCTGCACCCTAATACAAAAAACTCCCAACCCCTTACAATTCCTTCTACTCCTGCTACAAAGATAAGGATAATTACAATACCCATAACAAACTGCCTTTTTACAGAAACTTGGACTGACATGATTCTATCCTTTTGTAATTAAGTAATTTCCCATAACAAGTGCATCCATATCTGTTTTTAATAGCATAGAAAAAGTTTGCTTGGGTGTGTTAACAATTGGTTCCCCTCTAACATTCATTGACGTATTAATCAATACTGGGACTCCTGTTTTATTATAGAATTCATTAATTAAATTATAATATAGAGGGTTTGAGTTTTTTGATACCGTTTGAACTCTTCCTGTTCCGTCTACATGTGTTACAGCAGGAATTTTTTCTGGTTTTTTTACCTTTGCTACTAGCAGCATATACGGACTTGGAACATCCAACTCAAAATATTCAGAACAATATTCTTCTAAAATAGTTGGCGCAAATGGCCTAAAGCTTTCCCGATGTTTGATTTTTTCATTTAAAATATCTTTCATTTTTCCATTTCGTGGATCAGCTAGAATACTTCTGTTTCCCAAAGCTCTGGGTCCCCATTCCATTCTTCCTTGAAACCATCCAACTACATTCTGATCTATTATCAAATCTGTTGTAACTTTTACTAATTCATCATTCTCATGTTTTGTATATGGAATTTTATATTCATCTAGAAATTCTTTAATTTGTTCATTTGAATAGGATGGACCGATATATACAATCTCTGAGATTGGATTTTCTTTACTGATTTCTCTTTTTTTGTTTGTTGTAGAATAATATCCAAACAACGCAGAACCTATTGAACTACCAGCATCACCAGGAGATGGAGGGATATGGACTTTTTCAAATGGGCCTTCGTTTAAAATTCTCTGATTAGCTACTCCGTTTAATGCAACACCACCACTAATACACAGATTTTTCATATGAGTTTTCTCGTAAACATGATTAATCATTTTTAATAGAATTTCTTCTAAAACTAATTGGGCGCTTGCACCAATATCTAAATGAATTTGTTCAATTTTTGAATCTTCTTTTCTTCTTGGGCAATCAAACAGTTCCTCAAAATCCTTACTAATCATAACATTATCATATGTAAAAGCAAAATATTTCATATTTAATTTTAAACTTCCATCTGACTTTACATCTAGAAGATTTTTTAAAATTAGATCATAATACTTTGGTTTTCCATATGATGACAGTCCCATTAGTTTGTATTCGCCATCATTAACTTTGAATCCTAAATAGTAAGTAAAAGCACTGTAAAATAATCCAAGTGAGTGTGGCCACCTAATATCTTGTTTTAATGACACCTTGTTATTTTTCCCAATTCCAAATGCAGTGTTTGTCCATTCTCCCACTCCATCAACTGTTAAAATTGCAGCTTCATTAAATTCTGACGTAAAAAATGAATAAGCAGCATGTGAGATATGGTGTTCTGGAAAGATAATTTTACCTTTATAATTCAAAAATTTTCTAATCTGATCTTTTACCCATAATCTACTATGAATCCATTTTGGTATTACATCCAAAAAGCTGTGAAGTCCTCTAGGTGCAACAGCAATATAGTTGTCTAATAATCTCTCAAATTTTAAAACAGTTTTATCATAAAATGTTACTAAATCAATTTGATCTTTATTTATTCCACCTTCTTTCAAACAATATTCTATTGCTTGCTTTGGGAAGTCATCATCAAATTTCTTCCTTGAGAATCTTTCTTCTTCAACAGCAGCAATTACTTTGTTATCTTTAATTAGACATGCCGCAGCATCATGATAATAACAGGAAATTCCGAGAGTATACAATTAATACTGCTTGAAAATGTTTGACGTTTTTAATGCTTTCATTTCAAGCCAGTAAGATGGCTCTTTTACATTTTTTCTTAATAGGTCTATTCTAAAAATTCTAAATAAGATTCCATATACTGAAAAAACAAGTACAAAAGTAATTCCTAAGAAGATTTTTGTATTAATAATTGCAAACCAATCTAAAACCATTACTAATTTTTTTGAGATTAATTGAAAGATTCCAAAGACAGTAATTACTAATGGAATGAAAATTTCAAACGTAAAAGACCCTATAGAATTCAATATTATAAATGACCAGAAAGAAATTCCTGCAGAAACTGCTAGTGCTTTGAATCTAGGAGATGATAGTTGCATTTTAAATCGGATAAATTAGAGTTACAATTCCACTTTGGGCTAATGCTGTAACACCTATGAGAGCTAATAAAACAAAAATAATGGGAAGTAAATAGAATTTCCTTCTACCAATGAATAATTCAAATAATTCTTTTATTGTTTCTAGTTTATTCATTTTTGCCACCCTTTTTTCCTACAAAAATAAAAAGACCGCCTTGGGAGCCTGTTTTTGTTAACATATAAAAATTATATGAGAAATCATTTCCATCATATTTGGGAATTGAACCACACAATTCAAAATTTTCTTCCTTAAACCATTTTAGGAGTTTTTTATTTGCATAATCTATTTCATATGGGTGTTCATATTGATCTCTATACCAAACTAATTTTCTATGTTCGGTCCAATCTTCTTTTAATATTCTTGGATCGATTTTTCTAAATTTACCTCCTGATAATTTAAAAAATTTTTGTCGAAAATGTACTGATGTTCTTCCCCATGGATGATATAATCCTATAATTATTGTTCCACCTTTTTTTACAACTTTACACAGATTTTGAAAAATCTCTTTTGGATTATCCTTAATGTGATGAAGTACTCCTGAACACATTACTAAATCAAAACTATTCTTTTCAAATTTGATATCTCTGAGATCCATCCATCCAAAATTAACATTTTTGTAATTGTTTTCCTCAGAAAACTTTTTTGCAAATTCTAGGGAGCCCTTGGAAAAATCAACTCCTTCAATTTTTACATCTCTTCTGGTGTTTGCAAGTACATGAGTTGTATATCCAGTACCACAACCTGCCTCCAGAACTTTTCCTTGATATGGTAGAAAATCTAAATCCATGAATTCACTTAGAAAAAAATCATCACTTTTTTCCAAAACTTCATTTTGCGTGTAATGACCTGGAAATTGAACATCGTGATAAAATTCTGAAACTATGTTTGCCATTTGATTTCATCTAATCTATTTTATCTATTCCTGATGATATCAAAATTTCTTTTAATTCATCTTTTGATAGTAATTTAACATTATCAGATGAATATTCACCACTTAGTTCTGCAGGACTAAATTCTTTATAATTCGCTTTGATTTCATTTTGAAGATTTTCTGGTAAATCTGATAATTGTGGATAAAGTATAGCATATCTATCATTTAGATCTCGTGTAGTAGGTAATTCATATTTACTGATACTCAAGATGAGTTTGGAATGCCTGGATTTGCCACTTTAGCCTCATCAACATATATGACTTTTACTACGACTGG
>PYIL01075154.1_pt1 | contig 15918 bp, 14 predicted proteins | sample 3578041 | NCBI WGS metagenome assembly PYIL01 (sample SAMN08408023, study PRJNA431606) | Marine metagenome isolate SA_KN192-05_S13_150m, whole genome shotgun... | biome: marine; feature: oceanic pelagic zone; material: water; isolation source: 150 m water sample, 0.2-0.8 um fraction ... | reverse complement strand
TTTCCAGAGTACATCTGAACAGGACTATCGAACACAACCACTATATTGAGACTGTCTAGTATGACGTCCGCAACACGGCCTTCGTCAATGTGGAACGCCCAATGGCCCCGACATCGATCGTGATTACAGAAATTCTTGAATGAAATGTGTGCTGGACAAATCAATTGACAACTACAATTCTCAAATAATAATCCTTTGATGTGCCATTTCATGTTGGACCTCATTTACTCCTCATTAATTCTCTTAAAACAACTTTACCAGCAGTTAAACTTGGTCATACAGCCATTCAGATTAGATATCTCCGATGAAACTAATCGGCCGATAGATGCATAGCTAAAATTTGCTACGGCACCTAAACACTAGAAACGTAAGGCTATGGCTTGAACGTCACACATCCAATCATGCATGACTACGGCGCCAAGAGAGGCACATCTAGCCTTGACGCAATGGGACGTGTCGCTTCTATTAAATGATTCGACCCAGCAGTTGCATAAAATCCTCGAACAAACCGCTGCTCAGTGGAGCGTGTTGCGACCGTAGAGACAAAATACCAATCTGCCTGCGCTCGCTCAGGAGTAATATCCAAGATGAAATAACCACGGTGCACCTGATCCACAAATTTAAGGTGGGGACTCGCAGCCATTCTTGCTTGATGGGCCGCATCAGCCTCCTGAGGCCTAGTGGTAAATTGGCTAGGTGAGGATACCGCAGGCGTGACGAACTCGACCGCTAGAGAACCAAGTCCGGTCGTCGGGTCGTACGAGCCCCATGGGTCACGCGGAACGTCGAGCGCCCACGAACTGTGGATATCACCAGTAAGTACGACAAGATTCTCAAGCGTATACTTCTCAATGAAGTCAAAGATTCGATTCCGATTTCCTTGATATCCGTCCCATACATCAGAATTTAGGATCTCGTCACTCGGCGCCTGTGGTCCAAAGAAAACTTGTTGGCCCAGTACGCGCCATTGCGTGCCGTTTTTCATCGATTCCTCGAGTTCCCCGAACAACCAGGCTTCCTGTGTGTCACCAAGTAATGAGCGATTGGAGTCCTGCACTGCCTGGTTGTTGTCTCGGTCTACCTGCTCGTCACGTCCAGTGAGTCTTGTATCAAGCATTATGAGGTCGACAAGATTCCCGTAACGAAAACTACGATAAATCTGGAGTTGTCGCGCAGACCGATTTTCACGAATTGGCATCCATTCATAGTACGCCTTCACCGACGCTACTCTGCGTTTGAACCAGTCGCCCTCTCCTTGATCGGGATCATGGTTCTCTGCGCCGTCCATCCAAGAATTATTGGCGCTTTCGTGATCGTCCCAAACAGCAATTAACGGATGCTGGCGAAGCATGGCCTGCGAGTCGAAATCAGCTTTGTACTGAGCGTGACGAATCCGGTAATCCTTTAGGGTCACCATTTCCTTATCAGGCTTAGGCACACGATTAAGTGCTGTGCCGTCTCCATATCGACCATTCTTGTACTCATACAGGTAATCACCTAAATGTAGCACCGCGTCGAGGTCAGGACGTTGGGCCAAGCATCGGTACACGTTGAAATACCCGTACGGCAGGTTTGAACACGACACAACCGCCAAGCGGACACCATCGATGTCACCCACCGGAAGGGTTTTGGTCCGACCAATCGGCGACGGAACATCGAGACTTGAAAACTGGTAGTAATAGGTCGTTCCCGGACGCAAGCCGGACGCCTCAACCTTCACCGTAAAGTCGCGGGTAGAATTCGTGACAACTGACCCTCGCCCAATAACCGTCTGCATCTCTGGGTCGTTCGCAATCCACCAGTGCACCTCAACATCACCACGACCTCCTGAGACACGTGTCCACAATATGACCCGGTCTTCCAACGGATCGCCACTCGCTACACCATGCGCAAAAACGTCATGCGACGATTGCAGAGCTTCTACTACACGACCTGGAGGTGTTAACGCTAGTGACCCACCCGCGACTGTTCCCAGAAAACGTCTTCGTGACAACGCCATTTCAGCCTCCGACGATTATCAACCTACATCATTCATTGAGGAAGCTAACCAGCGACACCATCCGAGGGATTTGGCTTTCGTCACCGGTCAGTTCCCAGTGAACGAGTGAAACCGGAATGACACCGGCAGCAGCTAACTCGTCCATGAAACCCTTGATGGTAAACCCATCGCCTAACTCCAGACTTCGTTCAGCCATAAGCTTTTCAATCTCGATTTTCCCTATGATGTAACTGGTTCCGTATCCTGGCTGTTGGAGATAGAGGTGCTGTTCCGTGAGGACGGTATTACTATCAGCCGGCATCCATCCCCGCGGTGTCCACCTAGCCGCAAATTCCGAGGCTTGCTCGATCGTGTAGTCTTCGCCATGCATCATCAGACCACCGAGCGCCCGCGCTGCGCGCTGCGCGAGCATGATTTGAATGATTTCCATCCCACGAGGTCGGCCCTCGAATAGCCCAGCATGCATCATCCACTCTTCCATACCGGTTGCGATCCCCTCCGATCGTTGACTCCACACATTAAACAGCGCCGGTCCGCGGCGGATCGGACTTGAGTGTGGCTCGTGCGCCATCCGAGCTATCTCAGTCCAGTGAAAACTGTGGGTCCGCATGGCCACCGGATCCCGATAGGACACTTCAGCAAAAAATCCACGTGGCCCATCAGCCGGAACTGGAGAGAAACTCCCTATCTTGGCGCGGAGGGCTGGAGCCATGTAGTCACGCACAGAGATAATCTCTTCATTGTCAAGAAATGACACTAACTCATCAACTGAAGCATTGAACCTCTTATCGTATTCCTCACCAGAAGCCACAACAGGCAGTGGTGGCAGGTCGCGGTTTCGGTGCTCTATCAGGCGCAGCGTCGCGTGCGACCTCGCCAGTTCGTGCCGCATGATCGCCACTTCCTCGTCCCAGGTATAGTTCAGAAGCTGGACATTCTGGAGATACCAGTTGAGATTCTCTTTTCCGATACCAGACGGTCCACTCTTGTCAGGTAACTCTCCCTCGAGCCAAGCCGTAAACTGAACGGTAGCGTCATGCGCGTGTCCAATACTCTCATCTAGCGCGGCGCTGGTACCGGAAACACGCTCAGCAAGCGCTTCAAGAGTCGAGGCCTGTACCCGCATGTCCCTAATGCCCCCAATCCACAGATCTCGCGCATTCTCGACCAAATTCGATTGAGCCTGCATAAGCAGCGGTGGAACTGTCTGGAGCTGAGTTGCGAGACGTTCCGCCGCACTGGTAGTCAACGGGTAGTCGTAGGTCCAGAGATCGATCCAACCATCGGCACCGGGACCTTCGCGTGCGGGCGTGTCACTTTGTGCCGCGAAGACTGTCACGTAGAACGCTGGATTGCTGGCCCAAGGTCGACGAATGCGATGGTCAAAGTCGAGCCCATTCATTTCGGCTCGCACCAAGATGTGATCGACTTGTTGCGCGACTGGCCAACCACTTGAATCAATGGCCTCGAGACGCTCCTGATACCTAGCAAGTTCCTCGAACTGGGCGGTCATGGCACCAACCGAGTAATCGGGAACCGCAGGAACCGCAAAGGCTCGCCAATTCTCAAAGAGTGTCAGAAGGTCCTCGTAACTCGTACTGCTAGGCACCTCCGTTGGAGACGCCAGAGCGTCCGGACGAGGGCCTTCGGTGGAACAACTCGCGGTTAAAAGGAGTGCTGCAGTAACACCAGCAAGAGACTGAAACGAGAACCATCGGCGCAACATTATGACCTCCAGGAGAACGCGAGATATGTCGGCGATCGCAATCCGCACTCATCGCTACAGACATGTCAATGTTCTTGACCACCATGACGTGCGATCATGTAGACGAACGTGGCCAGAATGAGAACAACCAGCACCGAACCCATATTCATGATACCGGTCTCTGCGTACCGCACAATGAGGTACCCAAGGGCTCCCGGTAATAACGCGTAGTAGAAAAATGGCACGGCCGTCAGGCGTATTACTGCCCCTTCACGGCCTAACAACCCTACTACAGCCGACGCGGCCACCACGTTGTGCACACAAATCATATTTCCTGCAGCACCACCAACGGCCTGTAACGCCACCATCCAAGTTGGATCCACAGCGATCCGTTGACCCATGTCAAACTGGAACGTCGAAAACATCATATTGCTGACTGTGTTGCTCCCGGCAACAGCAGCACCAATACCACCAATAAACGGAGCAAAAAACGGCCACGCCCCCCCTGCTAGTGCAAAAACGCCACCCGCTAGTGCGATTGGCATTTCTTCATAACCAGCCGCACCACCGCCACTATTAAGAAATACTTGGACCATGGGCACCGTAAAGACCAACGCAACCGAAGCCGCCGTAGTCACCTTAAGTGATGCTCTCCATGAAGTTTTGTATGACTCAATTGGAATACGGTGGAGTCCCCAAGTAATGAGAGAAACCACGACGAAGATGGTGCCTGGTAAAAACAGCGGCTGCACATTGGCTGTGATATTCGTGCCGAATATATTGGGCCATGTAATGGTCCATTCTTGCAGCCAACTGCCGACCGGAAGAAACCGTAAGCGCGAGATGAGTAAAAACGCAGCAACCAGCACGTACGGCATCCAAGCTTTCATTAAACTCATTGACCCACTGTGATGTGAAATGTCCTTCGGCTGGACCGACCCAGTCCATTCAGCAGGCCAAGTCTCCTTCGATTCAAAATCCCAGGCCTGGTCAGGTTTCGGAACGAGAATACCGCTTCTTGCGCAAGTGACGACGATCACCAAACCCGTGAGGCTTCCAAGCAACGTTGGAAATTCTGGTCCCAAGAAATAGGCCGCTCCCAGATACGGAATTGTCATCGCCAAAGAGGCGAATAGGGCAAATTTCCAGACTTGAAGACCTTCTTTCACTGACCGGTTCTTCCCGAAAAATCGGGTCATTGCCGCGACGAGAATAAGTGGCACGAACGTCCCTGCTGCTGCGTGCAAGATTGCAACTTTCACACCAATAAATGCCAGAAACGCATTCCAGTCCATATATCCAAGTTGTGCCGCATACTCCACAATCGCTGGAGACCCGGATAGACCGTTGTTGACACCCACAAGGATCGGAGTGCCCGCCGCACCGAAACTGACCGGCGTACTTTGAATAATCATGCCGGCCATTACCGCTGCCATGCCAGGAAAACCAAGGCCAACCAACAATGGAACTGCCACCGCCGCGGGCGTACCGAAACCCGCCGTCCCTTCAATGAACGCACCGAAGAGCCATGCGATGATAATCACCTGCACGCGGCGATCGGGGGTGATATCCGTGAACCCTTTACGAATAACCTTGAGAGCTCCACTTTCCTGCAGTGTGTTCAATAATAAAATCGCACCGAAAATAATGTACAGCAACGTGAGTGCCACAATGAAGCCATTGATCGAAGCGGCGACAACCTGCACTGCCGGCACCTGCCACACTCCCAAGGCGAGAAGGATTGCGACGCCGAATGACAAAGGCATAGCACGACTTGCCGGCCATCGAAGCAAGACGAGAAACACGGCTACCGCAATAATAGGCAGCAGTGACATTATTGATAGGGTCGCAACGCTCATCGGTTTCCTCCGTTCTAGAAATACAATTTTCCAGAAAAGTTAGTCCGCCGCTACAGTGTGACCTGCAAGTTTTTCTAACGCCTTAACCATCGCCGAGTGATCCAACTCCGCCCACCCATTTGCTGCACAATCGTTGAATAGTTCTTGTGCCGTAACTGTATTGGGCAGGCTCAAGCCAAGTGCGCTGGCACCATTCAATGCGATATTGAGGTCTTTTTGATGCAACTCGATACGAAAACCTGGATCGAAGGTTCGCTTGATCATTCGATCCCCATGGATCTCTAAAATCTTGGAGTTTGCAAACCCACCCATTAACGCCTCCCGCACTCGGCTTGGATCAACACCGGCCTTCGATGCAAAAACCAAGGCCTCACCCACTGCCTCGATAGTCAGTGCAACGATAATCTGATTAGCGACCTTCGCCGTCTGGCCAGCGCCATTCTCACCGACCAAAGTAATGTTTTTTCCCATCAGGTCAAAGAGTGGCTTAACTGTGTCAAAGGTTTCTTGTGAACCTCCCACCATAATGGTGAGCGTCCCAGCTTTTGCGCCTACCTGTCCACCAGAAACGGGCGCATCTAGGTACGCACAACCCATTTGATTGATACGTTCAGCAAAGCTTTTTGTCTCAATCGGAGAGATCGAACTCATATCTACAACAATCTTGCTAGGACTCAACCCGGCAGCAACACCTTGTTCTCCGAACAACACCTGATCCACATCAGGTGTATCAGGCACTATCGTGATCACGATATCCGAGGACCGTGCTACTTCGGTCGCACTGGCGTGCTCAACTGCTCCTGCATCAAGATTTGCCTGAGGTAAAGGGGAGCGATGTTTAACGGTATGCAGTGAATGACCTCCAGCCTGCAGGTGTCCAGCCATGGGACCGCCCATGATGCCAAGTCCAATAAAACCAATCTGCATTGCTTAATACCTTTCTCGTAATGTCACTTATGTCAAAGTGTTCAGCCAAACTAACCCAGCTCCAGTATCACCAGCAGGCTTGTACTCGCATCCAATCCAACCGGCGTATTTCAATTTGTCGATGTGTTGAAACAGGAAGGGGTAGTATATTTCACCAGTACCTGGTTCATGACGTCCTGGGTTATCGGCTAACTGCATATGATCGATAATGTCGATGTGTTCTTCTATGGTCCGCGCTAAATTGCCCTCCATAATCTGCATGTGATAAATATCGTATTGAAGTTTGACGTTGTCTGCTCCAACGTCTTTTAGAATCTCAAGTGCTTGCTCCGTATGCCTTAAGAAAAAATTTGGTATGTCCTGGGTGTTAATCGGTTCAATGAGTAGAGTAATGCCTTCCTTCGCACAAGAGGTCGCCGCAAATCCGATGTTCTCGACGAACACCTGCCGAAGCTGCTCTTGATCTGTCTCTTTGGGCGCGATGCCAGCAAGACTATTCAGTCGCCGGCAGCCAAGGGTCTTCGCGTACTCGATCGCCTGTCCCACACCATCTTGAAACTCTTGTATCCGATCCGGTAGACACGCGATACCTCGATCTCCAGCTTGCCAATCTCCAGCGGGAAAATTATGTAAGACGAGTTCTAGGCCGTTGTCATCAAGAAGCGACCTGAGACGTTCCGCCGCATACGGATAAGGAAAGAGGAATTCAACCGCCTTGAATCCTGCGTCCGCAGCCAGAGAAAATCTGTCAGGGAAATCAACCTCGGTGAACATCATGGTCAGATTGGCAGCAAACTTTGGCATACAACCGTCTCCTGCAGAATTTTCTGGTTTACACGAACAGCATGATCCGACAACAACAAGTCGCCCAAAAGGTTTGACAATATCAGATGTCGCAGCGAAGACGACAAGATTTTTGCTGAGTGAGCATTCATGAAAAATGAAGCTCAGATTACCTTTTTGGGGGAGATTTCATCGCTTGCGCTCCTGAATGCGTTCTCGCTGGTGCTCGGCAATTTCAACCAGTCGCTGTAACTCGGCAAGAGGATCAGCTGCGTCATCTACTTGCAATCGAATGACAACGTCATTGTTCAACCAAACACCACCATTTTTCTTCACAATAATCATCGCAGCTGATTGCATGCCACGCGTATCACCGCCAGCTGCCTGTCCGGCATCCAGTGCCGCCATGAGGCGCACAGACAAATGGCCATCCGTGCGCTCGAACGCCTCAACCATATTCGTGAGGACTTCTTCACCCGCAAGAATATTACCTTGCGCTGTACAATACGTGCCACTCTGATGCCCGGCCCAAGCACTAGCTTTAGGGCCGGTGAAAGCTGCGTAGACACCAGCAGCGTTCATCACCGCAAACTGACGCCCCTGTTTCGTCCAACGCATCGGCCGAGGATCGGTATCATCTTCCCAAAGCCTCTTGACGACCGCTGAAGGTGTGAAGCCATCCTTAAGTAGTGCAAGCCCCTGTGGACCGTAGCTAACATCCACAACCGCCTGCGTCGCGATGACGCCAACATCTGCTTCTGCCCACAACACACCGTTGCCTACCGAAAAGACACGGGACTGAACAGCGCCGCCCACTTCACCTGTTACTGGATCGAACCCGAGTATCGAAAACGTCGCAACTGGCTCAAGCGGCGGCTCGTCAGACCAGACGAAAACTGTTGTTGCCACCACCACCAAACATGAGGCGGCGACCACTCTGCTTATAGCATTTCTTTGGGTCTGCATATCTACTCCTCAACAACCTTTAATAAACGACTGTCGGGCAGTGTATGATCAGTTCTCTACCACGCAAAACCGTAATATATATCGACATTAGGAGGTACACATGCAAGCTGTTTCTCAATCTAAAGTCTTGGCATTCGCATTGGGCGCCGTCGCATCTTTCCTACTAATCGGTGTAGTCAACACTCAATCTGGGCGCAATGTTATTGATCCAGGCGGTACCGGCACAGATAATCCTGATCGGGCATATAGTCGAGGGGTGCGAATCGGCGATACCCTGTACGTCGCCGGTAATACTAGCCAGCCTCAGAATACTGGTGACATCGGTGCAGATATTGAGGCGGAAATACACAATCTCTTAGACACGTTTCAGAGCAATGTTGAAGCTGGTGGTCTAACAATGGACGATTTAGTTTGGGTGCAAGTCTTCTGCACCGATCTCGCACTTTACGATACCTTTAACGCAATCTATATGACGTACTTCGAGGGACCGTTACCAACACGGGCTTTCATTGGTTCGAGCGTGCTATTGGGAAACTCGCATTTTGAGATTATGGGAACGGCGGTACAACAGTAAGTCAACCTAAGTTAAGCGCTATCGAAATATCAAAAAGAATTAATTAATGAGTGGAGGAATTATTCCTCCTTCTTTATTAAATCGTTCCTTCATCGATCTTATTTACCCGATTCGCGTGGCGACCTCCGTCGAATGGCGTCGTCAACCACCTGTTGACAATTACGCGGACGTCGTCCTCGCTCACCATTCGTGCACCGAGCGAGATCATATTCGCGTTGTTATGGGAACGGGCGAGCTGCGCTGACTCCGTATTCCAGCACAGTGCACATCGAATCCCTTTCACTCGATTCGCCACGATGGCTTCTCCGTTACCTGAACCTCCCAGCACTATACCTCGTTCACATTCCCCTCTCGCTACAGCCTCGGCCGCGGGCCTGATGTAATCAGGATAGTCAACAGATTTCTCGGAATCGGTACCGAAGTCCACGACTTCATGCCCAAGATCGAGCAGATAACGTACGAGCATCACCTTATAGTGAAATCCTGCGTGGTCAGATCCAAGCGCAATTTTCATCGTTACATACCGCCTACGTTAAGGTTTCGGTTTCGTTCTCTAAATACCAGCAATCAATCTCTTCTTCCATCACTACCAAGGCATGACAGTAAATAGCACTAAGGTGTATGCGGATGCGCCATGTAATGTTGACGAAGAAGATCCTTGCCATAATCGTTTCCATTGGGGGTACGGATAACAGCATGCACGTGCTGTCTGATCGGTAAACCACTTGAAAATAAATGGCGAAGGCCCGCTGGTTGCTGGTGATCAAACTCTATTAGAATCACTGGACTATGAATTCGATAGTAAAAAACAGCTTCGTCGTCAGTGCCCCCAATCCAAGCGAAAAAGGTGTCGTTCAGATGCGCCGTGACTTCTTCCATCCGAACACGTGCATGGCCATCACGCAAATTACCGATATAAAGCTCGATTAGCTCAAGCAGTTGATCCTTTTGTCTGTCTGACCAAGAGGCAACTGGGACACCAGCATAGTCCAGCACGATATTATCTTTGAATGCCTCTCCTAAGTTGTCGTTCCCAGTCTTCGACACCTGAATGACAGCCTGTTCCTGTTGCACCTCGGAAAGCGCACGAAGCATCGCCAACCCTCGGTTCTGCTCTACCTGAAGGATCGAGGTGCCCATATATCTTCCAGTTTCTGCAATCACTGGTTCCGAACCGACGAAGAACGGTGTCATCACAACCTGATCACCTAAGACGAAATAATTGATGATGGCGTGATGGCCGTCAAGCTGCCAACCCCAAGGTTCGGTTGCTGATGGTTCGCCCATAATGGTGATCCAATATAACCACTCACCATACTCAACGAAGTTGTCATCATTAAGTTCCCCGAGCGTGTGGTTGAGCCTCATAATGTCACGGGTCAGCTTAAGACCACGTGCACTTAACGACTCACGTAATAACCCGAACGCTGCGTTTCGTTGCACTTCCTGCATTTCATCAAATCCCATACCCTGCCGGATGTAGAAATGCTGATTCATCCACTTGCGCCACTCGGGATCATCCACGGGGAAAACCGTTTTAGCGACTTGCTCAGAGGTAAGTGATCCCAAGAAATCCTTAGCGGCACGCTGTATTGGTTCAGTCGAAACACCTGTTGAATGAATCCCGAACAGACCTTCTGCGGGCGCACCATGCGTCGTGACACCGGTATATTTCTCGGCCAGCCCCTCGGCTTCATATTCATCCGACATCCTCTGAAAGCGTTCCTTCAGTTCCTGGCGGGATTGCTGTACTGCCTTCCCAACCAAAACAAATCCGATCAAGATTGTGACAATCAGTAAACCAAGACGTTTAGGAATGACTTCCTCCTTCCCAAGTCGCTACGGGTTCACCCAGTATCTCCGTGCGAGGTTGAATCCCCAACCCAGGCTCCGTACTCGCGGCCATCCGTCCCTCATGACGCTGGGGTGCACCATCAGCCGTACGCACTGTCACATAACTGTTAAAGTCTGTCGCAGTGAATAAAAATTCCGGCGGAGTGCTGTGCGCTAGGTGTGCGATTGCGGCCGTCGTGATGTCGCTGCCCCAACTATCCTCAATGGTCATCGCCAGGCCAAGCGAGACGCATAAATCCCGTACCAGCCGGGTTTTAGTTAAGCCACCAAACTTGCTGATCTTCAGATTGACTGCATCCATTGCGAAATCGCTGTGTCCACGCAGCAGCATCTGTACGCTATCCATACACTCATCAAGCACGAATGGATGATCGATATTCCGTCGAACAGACAAACACTCTTCGTAGGTGGCACAAGGTTGTTCAATAAACACATCGATATCCTGCACCGCTCGGGCGACTCGTATCGCATCTTTCATCAGCCAACCGGTATTGGCGTCAGCGATCAACACGTCGCCGCGCTCCAGTCCACTCGAGACTTTGCGAATCCGTTCAATATCAGTTTCAGGGTCGCTACCGACCTTTAATTGAAATTTCTGATAACCTTCTGCCCGGTACTGACTCACGCTCTCGGCCATCGCATCAGGAGTGTCCCGCGAAATGGCTCGATAGAGGTTAAAGTCCTTTCCAAAGCAACCGCCAAGCAGTGAGCAGACCGATTGTCCTGCAGCCTGGCCAAGAATGTCCCAGCAAGCAATATCGATCGCCGATTTAACGTACGGATGTCCCTTAAGGAGGGTGTCCATTTTCCAATTCAACTTGCTGAGCTGCGTCGGATCCTGGCCGATCAAGTGTGGAGCAAGCTCAGCGATGCCTGTGCGCACGCCGTTGGCATACGCTGGGAGATAGACAGAGCCTATCGTGCAACCTTCTCCGTATCCTGCCAATCCCGTGTCGGTTTCGATCCGGACAATCGTGCTATCGAATACTTGGACCGACTTGCCACCCGACCAGTTGTAGCTGCCCTCGTGCAGGGGTAAATCGACCTGAAACAACGATATTTTTCGAATCTGCATCAAACCCTTCTTTTATGGGTTCCTTCACCGCCAAGGATCTATAACGTGCACGTCCAAGAATTACAGCTTAGCGTACCGGGAATTATAATCGAGTAGGCTTAAGGAAATAACTAGACTCATGGCACCCATGAACAAAGCATGGTCATCACTACGAGTAAACGAGGATCGGTTTCATCGGCGCTTCCTCGAACTGTCGACAATCGGAGTTGTTAATAAAACCGGCGTACATCGACTAGCTTTGAGCACTGAACACCTTCGTGCCCGGCAATGGTTTCTTGATGAAGCACAAGCAAGCGGCCTAGAAACCCACATCGACGGTGCGGGCAATCACTCCGCCGTGCTGGCCTGTAGGAAGGAGAAGGCTCCGACGCTCCTGCTTGGCTCCCATCTTGATACGGTGCCACATGGAGGCCGCTTTGATGGAGCGCTTGGCGTGCTGGCTGCCCTGGAAGTTCTCCACGTTATTAAGGAGCAAAATCTTCAACTATCGACCCATTTAGAAGCGATAGACTTTACAGACGAAGAAGGGACTTATCTCGGTTGTTTAGGCAGCCAAGCACTAAGCGGTACACTCAGCGCAACGCAATTAAGCCACTCCGTCGGTGCTCTAGCGGATTTTACAGCTGGACTCTTGCGAGCGGGCATGACACCTGAATCCATTCTTGCCGCGCGGCGTGATCCTGAAACCCTTGCTGGCTACCTAGAATTACACATTGAACAAGGACCACGGTTACAGAACACAGATTGCCAGATTGGCATCGTCACCGGCATCGTAGGACTTGAACGGTACAGGATCACTTTCGTGGGTCGCGCGGATCACGCCGGCACAGTGTCAATGCAGGACAGACAGGATGCGGTACAGGGAGCAGCTGCCTTCATCCTTGCCGGAAGACGCATCGTGATGCGTGATTTCCCAGATTGCGTGGTCAACACCGGAATGCTGGCGCTAGAACCCGGTGCAATGAACGTTGTCACCGAGCGCGCACGCGTAGGACTGGAATTTCGCTGTGCACAGGCGCATGACAAGGCGACGCTGGAAACGACACTGCTCGCACAGGCCGAGGTGATTGCTCAGGAATGCGAACTCAGGCTTGAGATAGAAAAAGTAGACAGCATTGAAGCTGTGCAAATGAGCCAGACTGTCCAACACGCCCTCACAACCTCGACTGAGCGACTGGGGCTGCGGTATCACTCAATGCCATCCGGTGCAGGACATGACGCACAGGTCATGTCACGGGTCTGTCAAGCTGGGATGATTTTTGTCCCCTCGATTGGTGGCCTAAGTCACTCTCCAAAAGAATCAACAAACTGGGATGACTGCGTAAATGGCGCAAACGTCCTACTGCAAACCGTGCTCGGTGGATTCTAAAAACTCTCTGAAAGCTTGGTCCAGCTTTAAGAAAAGCACAGTCACAGCAGATGCCTGTTCAATTTACCGTCAGTCGCCAAACTTCACACCTTGGGCCAAGGGCAATTCTGAACCCCAGTTGATTGTATTCGTCTGGCGTCGCATGTAAGCACGCCATGCATCCGACCCTGCTTCACGACCACCACCCGTTTCCTTTTCTCCACCAAACGCGCCGCCGATTTCGGCACCACTGGTGCCAATGTTCACATTAGCGATACCACAATCACTACCGCGGTTTGAGAGGAAGTGCTCGGCTTCCCGCAAATGATCGGTGAAAATTGCCGACGATAATCCTTGGGGAACCGCATTATGGATCGCTATCGCTTCTTCCACCTCTTCGACAACGTACCCAGACGCTCGCTCGGCTTGACCGTACTCGAGAATGTACACAATCGGCGCAAAGGTTTCATTCTGAACAATCTGATATTCATTTTTCGCGGTTGCTATGCACGGTGTCACATAATGTCCACCTGGATAATCTGGGCCGTCGAGAGGCTCACCGCCACGCACAATCTCACCACCTTCTTCTTTCACTTGCTCAACAGCACGCTGCAACGCTTCCACGCTCTCACGGCTGCCAAGCGGGCCCATTAAGGTGTCAGCCTTACGGGGATCGCCGATGCGCACACTGCTATACGCACGGTCGAGACGTTCGATGAGTTCATCTTTCACCGAACGATGACAGATCACTCGCCGCGTACTCGTGCATCGCTGCCCGGCGGTACCAACTGCACCAAACAGGATGCCTGGCAAAGCAATATCTAGGTTGGCATTAGGGGTAACAATGATGGCATTGTTGCCTCCAAGCTCTAGGAGCGTCCTTCCCATACGACTGCCGACAACCGTAGCTACCCGATGCCCTACCTTGCAACTGCCAGTTGCTGACACTAAGCCAATTCGGCGATCCTGCAGCAGTCGTTCTCCTATACTTGAATTGTCACCAATCGTTAAAGAAAAGATCGCGGGATCCACATCATTGGCACGACACACCGACTCGGCTATACGGGTCACGGCGATCGCTGTCAGTGGTGTCTTAGGCGACGGTTTCCAAATCGTACTGTTCCCACATACAGCGGCGAGAGAAGCATTCCAACTCCACACCGCAACTGGAAAATTAAAGGCGCTTATGACGCCAACGAGGCCAAGTGGATGCCACTGCTCGTACATGCGATGATCTTCTCGCTCGGAGGTCATCGTTGAACCATAAAGCTGTCGCGATAACCCACAGGCAAAATCACAGATGTCAATCATCTCCTGCACTTCACCTTCACCCTCAGTCGCGATCTTGCCCATCTCAAGAGTCACCAACGCTCCAAGCGCCGCCTTCGCCTGTCGCAGCCGATCGCCGAGTTGTCGGATCACTTCGCCACGCCTTGGAGCAGGAATCTTGCGCCACACAACAAACGCAGCTTCCGCTCGCGCAACGATTTGGTCGTATTCATCGACGGTGACTTGTCGAACTGACGCGAGAGCTGACCCATCGATTGGACTCACGACTGATAACTCAGGACCGCTTCCAATCCAGTCACCGCCGAACCCCCCTACGTTCTGTTCTGCAATTCCAAGTTCTTTTAGTACGTCATGCATAGACAAGCACCTATTAGTAAAAAGCTCATTTCCAGTGCTCAAGGGTGCACTGCTCAACCCGAAGACGCTAATGACTTCATTCAGTTAACCACGTAGATTAACCAACTCCCAACCATTATCCGTATTAACCCAATAACTATTAGCACGCTACCAGGAAGCCTGAGCATCCATTCTACCCAAGCGTGAATCCGCTTCGAACCCAGCATTAACATAATCACAGTACTCGCCATCAAGAGAAAGGCAAACCCTGTCATCGCTGTCGGCGACCGGCTTTGAGTCGCTATGGCGTAGAACAACCACGCCGCCACAACTTGAAACCCCATCACGAGATACAGTCGACGACCTTGCAGCATCGACCTGGCAATGGTTTTCACGCTTTCTGGGCGAACGACCGTCACCAACCCGATACCAGCAACAAATGCACCGACGAACGTCACTAGCAGCTGCAGCATGTAGTTTCCTCCTTGCCACTCGCCCCTTCATTATCAAGTTCGCGAACTGTGCACTGAAATGGTTACAACGCGATAAGCCTCAGCATCGGTAACCACTATTACCGAGCCGTGGGAGTCAGAGTCACCTGAAGGCGCTCGCCATCACGAATAAACACAACCGTTAGCTCCTCGCCAATTTTTACGGCATCGAGCGCGTAAGTGTAATCATAGATATTTGTAATCGATTGCCCGGCGAATTCAACGATGACATCACCCTGCTGCAACCCAGAGACCGCCGCTGGCCCACCTTCAATGACACCGCCAAGAAGGAGACCCTCAATATCCGAGGTGTAATCCGGGATCGTCCCGGTGAAAACACGTACGCTGGCGCGTTGGCCCTGTTGCGCCACTTGTTCAACCTGAACAAATTCCAACGGAGCCCCACGAAGGGCTACATTGCGCCCAATCAAGGCACCAAGACGAGCGACCCGGTCAAGGTCGTCATAGTTGATAGTTTCAGCGTCGTCAGTTGGCCGATGATAATCTTCATGGTTCCCTGTGAAAAAATTAAGGCTCGGCACACTCGCCGCATTCAGACTCATCACGTCAGTGGGCAAATAGGGATCATCCAGTAATGCAACATTAAAGCCGACCGGAACATTCGACTGCTCGATTAAGCCACGCCAAGCTTGACTGGTACCCACGGCCTGCAACGATAAACGATTGTTGCGTGCACGACCAACCATGTCG
>PYIL01047084.1_pt1 | contig 15958 bp, 16 predicted proteins | sample 3578041 | NCBI WGS metagenome assembly PYIL01 (sample SAMN08408023, study PRJNA431606) | Marine metagenome isolate SA_KN192-05_S13_150m, whole genome shotgun... | biome: marine; feature: oceanic pelagic zone; material: water; isolation source: 150 m water sample, 0.2-0.8 um fraction ... | reverse complement strand
AGATTAAGTTTATTGTTTTGCAAAATTTTTCTAATATCAACTTTGATTTGTTTGTGAGTGGATTTTGATAGTTTATTGAATTTTAAATCATTAAAAAAATCATTTTGTATATCATATCTAATTGCAGTGATATCATAGGTACCTGGTCGGAGGTGACCATACTTTTTGAGAATTTTACTTTTTGGGTTCTTACCTGCTGAATAACTAATCAGATCTTCTCTAAATGTTGAAAGTGGTGTAGTTAATGAATTCATAAAATTATCAACAAATTCTTCTGTGAGATATTTTCTTTTTACTAAACTTTTGAGAATAGTTGATGCTATGAAAGCCATTCTAGCCATAGCTGAAAAAGGAACTATTCCAAGACGTTTACAGTCAGTTAGAAGATTCTCTGCAGTTAAAAGTAAATTATCAAATGTCTTTTCTGATGAATTAATTTGAGACATGATTGATATTCTATTCTTAGACATTTCCTCGATTGATTTACTACAAAATTCATCTATGCTTTCAAAATTTTGAAAAATTTTATTTGTAAATTCTAATAATGAGTGCTTAATATCAGCTAATTCTTTGTTTGAGAATTTGTATTTTCGAAGTTCTTTAAGTCTAGAATTAATCGAAAGATCATAACATGTAAACAGAATCTCAAATTCTACTTTATCATGCCAATTAGGATTTTTTCTTAATTTTGTAACATAGTAATCAACAAGTTTGGAAATTAGTTTTTGATTGAAATTTGCAGGTATTAGTGAATTGAAACTTTTCCTGACATCAACATAAGGTTTGTTTCCAAATTTTACCATAAGATTGCCATACGACAAGTTTTGATAGCCTATGATTGTTCTTCCCTTATACCAACCATCATTCATTATAAGATACTCATAAAGTGAGAAATCTAATGGGTTAGGATTATTACCTATAATTTCAGCAGGATTCCAATCAGCCATATCTGAAAAAATTGTTAATTTCCCTGGAAGAGTGTTTGAATTAATTGACTTATTATAAAAATCCTGAATTGATATTAGTAAATTTTCAATTTTTTTATCATAACGAGGTTGTAATGAATTCAGAGTTGTTATAGGTCTAACTTGAAAGATTATTATTTTATTTGACTTTGTAATTCCAAATTCAATATCAAGAGATGTAGAGTTTAGGATTAACTCTATTTCCATAATAGAACTAATTAATTTCTTCCATTCATTGGGAATTTTTGAACTTGGTGTGTTTCGAAAAATTTTGATTGTGTTATTTATTTCACCTTGTGTTACACCAGTTGTAGAGCCACCTTTCTCATAATTAATAATAAAGTAAGGACTGCCATTATCTGAGTTCCTTGAGAAGATAACACCACTGATCAAAATATCTTTTGTTTGATTTTGTATAAGAATTTGATTCTGATCATTAAAATTTTTTTTATGTGTATAGGAATGTATTACTTTTTGAATTCCATTTCTAACAGAATTTTTAGATTTTGAATTTATGTTTAAAACACTTTCATATGTTCCTGCCTGAGAATCTGCAAAAGAATCTTCACCAATAGCTGAACTTCGAATGAGAATGATATCGGGAAAGATTTTAGATATATCATTCACTATCTCAGATTTATCATTATTCCAATCAGTTATAGTAAAATCATATATTGACTCTATTTTGGATTTTTTGATTCTGGTTGCTAGAAATTTAAGTACATTAGATTTTGACGTAAAAATATTTTCTTGAATAGTTTTATGGTGTAACATTCTATTTTTCTCTCATTATTGATATTTCTCTATATTGGTAAATTTGAATATGCATGCTAAGAAAATGGTCGTGAGAATAGTAGAAATTAAAACTGCATAAGATAATCCTATGAGACCATAATCACTTCCTAATATAATTAGTAAAATAATTAATGATCCAATTCTAACAATTGCAGAAAACCCAACTTTTGTAGAACTCTTTGCTTGTAATTTGGCATTTAATATTGATGAAAGTGTTAATGGAACTAGTGATATAACTAAAATTTGCAAACTGTCAATTCCATCTTTGTACGCAGGAAAGAATTCGGGAATGATTATTGGTGCAGAAAATATTATCAAAATAACTAGAATAATTGAAAGTAGTATGATAAAAATGGTAGTTTGTTGATGTTTTCTCCCACTCGATTCTTCAGAAAGAAGGTAAGAGTGTAAAGCAATAGGAATTATTTCCAAGCCAATCAAAATTTGTAGGTTTAATTGATAGATACCTAGAATAGTAAAACCTGCAATAGGTGCAATTATTAATTTATCAACAAATTTAACAAGATTTGTGGAAAGATCAACACCAAAATTATGAATTAAGACTTTGAAATTGTCTTTTATCTTTTTAATAAAATTGGATCCAAATGAAATACTTTTGAAAAAGTTTATGCTGGAAATTAAATATGCGACTGACATTCCCGCAAGAATTCCTTCCAATTGAAAAAATTGATAACCAATTATTGGTATACTAATGATCAATAAACCCTTAACAAGATTTGCGAAGAGGTATTTCTTATAATTTTTTGAACCAAGAAGATTATGAATGTACATGAGAAAGACTGAACTAGATAATGTTAGAAATGCAGCAAAAATATCAATTGGGAGTAGGATGATTGCTGCAACTGATGTTGTAATTAATGCCAATAAATTAATCTGATTTGCAGTTGCAGAGTCATTTTTTGCTCTAAAGACAATTGCTGAATGAGTTAATCCAAATCTAGATAGAATAGATGCAGTTCCAGCTATTGCAATAAGATAACTCAGACTTCCATATTGTTCAGGGCTTAAGAGTAGCGCGAAAATAATATAAAAAACAGCCTGAAGGCCAGAAGATAGAATTCTTCCTAATGCAACATTAAAAAAATCGTAATTTTGCATATTACAAAGTATCATTAAATGATGACTCGTTTAATTTCTTTTTGTATAAACGGAGTTCTTTTTCAGTAAATCTTTGTCTCTTAAATACAACACTTGCAAACAAGCCCATCATAAATGAAACTGCTGCCAAAAGGATAAGACCTGACGATAGAGTGGTATGAACATTAATTCCTTCAACATAGCCTGTTACTAATTTTGCACCAATTCCCACTGCTGCTAGTAAAGTGGCAAATAAACCAAAAGCCATAATTGGTCTGTTGAAAACTAAACTACGAATAATAATGGAAAGAGCTCTAAAGGTATAGTTGCTGATACTTTTGGTTTGCTTTGAGTCATCTCTATAGGTAAAAGAGATAGGAACATCTCCAATCTTAAATCCTTTAAAATGCAAGTCCAATAAAACTTCTTGAGTATATGTAAAATCATTAATTACAGAAATATCATTGATCGCTTCTCGTGAGTATGCCCTAAACCCACTTTGAGTATCTGAAAATTTAGTCCCTGCAACAAAAGACACAATTTTTGTAAAAATCTTATTTCCGATTAAATTAGTTTTAGAATAATTTGAAGGAATATTTTTCAAAAATCTTGTTCCAATTACAACATCAAATTGATTATTGATTATAGGGCTGATTAACTCTGGAATCTCATCGGTGTTTGCCTCTCCATCTCCATCAACAGTGACTACTATATCCGCATTCATAGAAATGGCATTTCTTATTCCAGTCATGAATGCAGCACCAACTCCAGAGTTAGTTTTGTGAGAGACTATATTGTCTGCACCAGCAGTAGATGCCAATTCAACAGTTTTGTCTGTTGAACCGTCATCAATAACAAGAACTTCAACTTGATCCACGCCTTGTATATTTCGTGGGATTTTTGATATTGCATTAGCTATGAGTTTTTCTTCATTATACGCAGCCATTAGAATTACTAGCTTCATAATTAGATTTTATGAAAAAATTACATATTTATGCTTGTGGATTAAAAGATAGATTCTGTTTTTTATGAGTAATAATAAATTAAATAATACAATAAAATGAATTTGTTATGAATGAATTAGATTTTGTAGGGAAAGGACCTATACTTTTCGTCGGATGTCATCCTGATGATGTAGAGTATGGATGCGGTGGACTTATGAGTAAACTAAAACAGAAAATTCCGATTTATGTTCTCACGTTGTCCAAAAATCAAAAAAATCCAAAAAACAAGAATCTTGTAAAAGAAAACTTACAGAGTTTACATACATTGGGAGTAAAAAATAATGAAATCATCCTTGCAGATTTTACTACAAGAGAATTTTCATATCAAAGACAAGAAGTGTGTGATTTTCTTTGGAAGATCAACAAAAAAATTAATCCTACATGTGTATTTATTCCTCCCTATGATTTACATCAAGATCATCAAGTAGTACATGATGAATCACTTAGAGTGTTTCGAAGTAAAACAATAATTGCATATGATATTCCTCGAAGTGAAAAATCAGCTAAATCAGTAATCTTTGTTGAACTTTCGAAAAAAAATTTAGATGATAAATTAAAAGCACTTTCAAAATATAAAACATATAAAAATAAAAACTATTTCCAAAAAGACGTAATTGTATCTGAATGTAAAGCAAATGGAGTAAAAGTTGAATTATCATTATGTGAAGTTTTTAATCCCATTTCAATTGTGATTTAATAAATTATAAGGAAAAATGGAAAAAATACATCCGAGATGGAATGAAGCAACAAATGAATTAATTACCAAACTTGAGGATAAAGGAATTAATTTTGAAAATTATAGTGCTATAGAATTATTTGGAAGAGATGCTTCTTGGCAAACAAAATTATTTGCAAAAAAAGTGAAAACTTTAGAAGTTTGGGAAATCAATAATGAATTTGAAAAGCAATTAAAAGAAAACTTGCCTGAGTCTAAAGTAAAAATAATTGATTCTATAAAAACACTCAAAGAAAATGATAATTTTCATTCATTTGATTTAATATTAATAGATAATCCAAATAACACATATGGTCTTAATGGAGAATATTGTGAGCATTTTGACATACTAGGGAATATTGTAAAACTTATTGATAAAAAGGCAGTTGTGATTTTTAATGTTAATAGAAAGCCATTTAACTATTCTAGATTTCCAGACTGGAAAAAACGCAGAGACGAATTTTACGATATAAAAGATACTGAAAATGTGTCAATAGAAGAACTATTAACATTTTATGAAGAATTTTTTAAAAAAATGAGGTTAAAAGTCATTTTCTCCATAAATGTTGTGAGAGTATTATTTGAAGAAATTGATACAAATCATTATTTTGCGTTCTACATTGAAAGATAGTATATGATTCTAACAGCACATCAACCATTATTTTTACCATATTTAGGACATTTTGCAAAAATTGCTGAAAGTGATGTTTTTGTATATTTAGATACAGTTAGTTATTCAAAGTGGGGTTGGAATTCAAGAAATAAGATCCGTACTCCTGACGGGTGGTTATGGTTAGTAGTTCCTGTTTTAACACATGGACATCATAATCAAACATTAAATCAAATTAAAATAGATAATTCAAAAAAATGGAAAATAAAACATATCAAGGCTATAGAAATGTCATATTCTAAGTCACCATATTTTGAGACATATATTGATTTTTTCAGAGATGTATACAAAAAAGAATGGATATATCTTTCAGATCTTAATGAAAAACTTATTCGTTTTTTTATTAAAGAGTTAGGGATAGATGTAAAATTTGTTAAAGCCAGTTCATTGCCATTTAGTTTAGAAGGTGAAAAATCAGATCTTGTTTTAGATTTATGTAAAAAAATGAAAGCTGATGTATTTATTTTCGGTAAAACTGGAAAGACATATGCAAAAGTTGATGATTTTGCATCTTCAGGAATAAAAACCATCTTTCAAGATTATAAACACCCAGAATATCCTCAGATACATAACGATTTTGAGTCATCCATGTCAATCATAGATCTTTTATTCAATTGTGGACCTAAAAGTTTAGACATTCTAATGAGTGGTTCTACAATTAAAGAACATTAAGCAAGTATCAGTTTCAGTAGTTAAAGCATTTAACATCATTTTTAAACTGATTGGATTCTTTCTGATCTTTAGTAAGCAATTCCACTTTACAGAATGATTCTGAATAATCCTTGATAATTAATTCAGATTGCTCTGCAAGGTTTTTATAAATAATTAGATCTTTTGGGTCGGATGGATTTTTCAGTATATAGAAATCATAATCGTCTTCTATTGTTTTCTTCAATAAATCAAGAGATTTTTGGGAAATTTCTTTATCATTCAAAGTTGCCTTAAATTGAATTAATCCATAATCTATCGCTTCAAAATTAATTGAGATTAGAATATCATTTTTTGACAATCCTTCTGTATCAAGCGGATATCGTTGATTCAATTCGATAGGATTCTCCATACGAAATTCATCATGATAAATTGCTTGAATTGGTGGCGAAAAATGAAATGCCAGTAGAAAGAACACTACTAAAAATGAGACAGACGAGATTTTGATTATGGGAAGTATTTTAAAGGAATCAGACTTTTTGATGTTTGAGAATTTCAGGAATTTTATTATCATAAATCCTAACATCATATAGAAAAGTGAAAATGCCGGAAACATGTATCTGCCAGGTAAAGCTCTTTCAAGTGCACGTTCTTCTGATGTAAGTGCTGAAAAAAACCAAACAGTGCCTACAATTATGGTAGTAAAGATAATCATAGTTAGTAGATTATTTTTCTTATATAAGGAAAAAATTAGGAAAAAACCCAAAACGGATAAGGCCAAAATACCTAACCAATTGTTTCCAAAAATATCATCAACAGTAGAAAAATAGTTTGTAGCGTCAACAATTCTGGGAAATTGGAAAGGTAAAAGCCACTTTGAATATTGCTTTGCATTATCAAAAGTTTTGGACTCTAGACTAAGTAAGGAAGATAATTTTACGTCATGATTGTCTTCACCCTGTGCAACTATAACACGATTTGTAAGGGGATCGTCATAAAAATAACCAAAATATGAGAAATAAAAAATTAGAAAAATTAACCATGGAATTATTGCTAGAAAAAATATTTTAATAATTCTTTTTTTATTTAATGATGAAAATTTTGTAAGAATTTTAGAATATGGATTAATTTTATTTAGTGATGTTTTTGATTTAATCTTTATAATAATAAAAAAGCCAAATAATAATCCCAATTCAAGTGGGAAGTATATTATACCATTTGTTCTCATTAATGTTGAAATTACAAGAAACGTAGAACATCCAAGTATGTACTTATCATTATTAGTTTGAAAAAATTTTATTAAAAAATAACATCCCATTACAGCAAAGATTGAGAAGATACTTTCAGTTTGTAACTCCAAACTACTTCTATAAAATAAATGATTAGTAGCCAGAAATAATAGCGTTAAAAGTCCTACATATTTTCCAAATAGATTTGTAGAAACACGTTCACACACTATAAGAAAAATTATACCCGCAATTGGACCAAAGTAAAAAAGACCATAGTTCCCTGCTAAAATATAGCTAGCAGTTGTAATTCCAAAAAAACCAGCATAACCTGAAGGTAAAGCATTCTTTCCATCCTGTGTGATCATTACATCATGAGGAGTAAATTCATCCTCTCGAGTCTCTAAAAAATCATGTGTGTAAAAGAGATTACCCTGAGAAAGTTGTTTTGCAGTTAAAGCATAACTGTAACTATCAGAACCTTCGAAATATGGATTAAAGTTGCCAATAAGAAATATGCCTACAAAAAAAAGAATTGCAATTTTTATGATTTTAACAATGGTTTCTTGCTTATTTCCAGATTTGAAGAGAGGGATTAACGACAATTATATTTTATGAAACATTCATTATTATTTAGATAATCTATTAAAAGAAACGAGTCATTACTGTAAATTTGTATAGTCATAAAATAAAAAATTCATTTACGACCATTTTATTTGTAAAAAATTTTAAAACTGTTAAATTTTTTTGAAAGAACCTAGAAGAAATAAGTTATTGCATTATAATATAATATCAATATCTGACAAAGAATTTAGTATAACATTTAAAATCAAAGTATTTTTTTGTGGAAATTAAATGTAGCACTAAATTATATGATATATTTAGAATCTTTAATATGATTTTCTAAGTATTAGTTTGTATCTGTGACCTCGATAATCAAAAAAACATGGATATCTAATATTATCAGCTACTCTTAACAAATCAAATTGTTGAGATAAAGTTTGATTAACATCTAATTTACTATCCTTAGGAGTTCGTCGTTTATAATAAGTTGCATTTTCTTTTCTTTGGGTCTTCGGTTTAATGGTATTATGATGTTTAATAGCATATTCTAAAAGTTTTAATTTGATTGGAAAAAGTTTTGTATTTATTTCATCAATTACTTCATAAGGTTCAACTTTTATTTTTCGTTGCTTCCAAATATCACCACTATCAACTTTATCTTCAGCCTCAAGAAGAGTAATCATTATTTCATTAGCGCCATTAAGAATTTGCCATATTAAAGGAGACCACCCCTTTCCTTTTGGTAAATCACTTTCGTGAATAACTAGTGTATGTTTGAATTTATTTCTGATTTTTAGGGATATTAATTCCGTACAAGAAATCAAAAACAAGATATCGCCTTTTTTGATATCTAAAGCCTTGTTTACTAATCTAACATTATAATGATTAGAATTTTTTTGTATCCAATTTTTTAAATGTGGGTAGATAGGATGTTTTTTTGAAGAACATATTATGGTTATGTCTAATTTTTTCAATAATTTAAAAATATTACATAAATCATTTATTATTTGCTATACAGAGTGTGACAAAGGATGGAAATTTTAGGAATTATTCCTGCTCGAGGAGGATCATCTCAAGTAAAAAAGAAGAATATAAGAAAGTTGGAGGGGAAACCACTAATTTATTACACAATCAAAGCGTCAATAAATAGTAGAATAAATAAAACCATTGTAAGTACGGATTCTCCAGAAATTGCTAGAATATCCAAAAAATATGGTGCTGAGGTCCCATTTCTACGCCCAAAAAAGTATTCTACAAACACAGCTAGTTCAATTTCAGTCATTTTACATTGCCTAAGTTTTTTAAAAAAAAGAAATTATATTCCTGATTACGTAGTTTTTTTGCAGCCCACTTCACCGTTTAGAACCTCGGCTGATGTCAATAATGGTCTTACAGAAATTGTTAAACAAAAAACTAATTCATTAATTGGTGTTGAAGAAGTGACCGCAAAACATCCATACTATATGTTTAGAATGGAGAAAAATCATAGACTTCATAAATTTGACAAAAAATTAAAAAAATCAATAAGGAGACAAGAACTATCAAAATTATATATTGTAAACGATGCACTTTTTATCAGTAAAGTAAAATATTATCTAAATGCATCATTAACCGATTTAGTTTTTGATCCAAATGATTTGTGTGGTTTGCCTATGGAACATATCAAATCTATTGATATAAACACGGAATTTGATTTTTTATTATGTAAAAATCTATTTAAATTAAGAAAAAATTTAAAATAATTATTAATAAATTTCATAAGAAAATCAGGACTTAAAATCAAGTTATCTCTAAATGTCTTAAATTACTAAGAGATATACTTGTAAAGTCAAATAATAGATTTGAGTTAATTTTAATCGGCTGAAAAGTTTTACTTAACCAAAGAGCCTCTTTCATAGCCTTCTTTTTGAAATCAAAATCTCTATCCACTTTCAACCCATCACTAATTTTATTTTTTGAGTTTTGTAATTTAACCAATAGTCGAATACGACTAAGTGGTTTAGTAGTAAAATTTTGTAACGGAAGTTGAGTACCTAGATCAAAAGGTAATGAAATTTTTTTTCCGTTAACTTCATTCTCTATGATAAGAGGATATTCTGTAGTATTGAATTCTACTTTTCCTGAAATAGTATTATCTATTTTAGTAATTTCTATTATGTTAAATTTCAATAAGATGAGAATGGTATAATGAGTATTTATTTGCTATATAATTAAAAAAAATTTAACTATTAATGTTTTGAACAGTTTTTTCATTACTGCTTTTCTCAATAATTCCCAAGAGTTCAAGATTTTTCAAGTCTTCTTCAAAAGAATAGGGATAGGTTTCATGATTTTTAATTAAATTAAGAAACCCGTTAATTTCATTAATGTATGGCCCTTCTCCATGAATGTACCCCTTTTCTGGTTTTCCTGTATCGGCTTCATAGGATTTCCAACCTTTTTCATAATGAAAGTACTTTACAGTTTTTTCAGTCCAATTTGCTAGAATAACTCCATTTTCGGTAAGAATTTTGGCTTCTCTGAATGGTGATCTAGAGATTACATCAACTATAAGAACACCAAGCATTCCATTTTCAAAAGTTAGTAATACATTATACATATCATCGATATCAGTTTCAAGATTTGTTAGTTTAGCTTTATTTCCTATTGTATCTTTTATGGGGCCAAAAATTTTTGTTATCCATGTTAGTTCAAAAGGTACAATTTCACGACCAGCTCCAGTTTCTTTTTTTGATACATAATATTCTTTAATATCCTCCCAAGGATGCCAATCAGGTAAATACTGACCATAATGATGAATCAAAGTTAGTGGTTTGCCTAAATTTTCTTTTTCAAGAATCTCTTGAATTTTTATTACTATTGGATGAAATCGTAATGTACATGATGGAACACCAATAATTTTTGAGTTTTTTAAAGTGCTTATTACCTCCTTCATGCCATCTTTAACAACATTCGCTTCTGTAAAGAAATGAATGTTGTTAGAAATTGCAATCTGTGCATAGTACATATGAAGATCAGGAGGGGTTGAAATAATCATTACATCTGGAACTTCTTTCAATGCATCAGCTAGGTTATTATGAATTTTAATTTTGTAATTATCATTAGCTTCTTTACATCGATCATCTCTAATATCGAAACCAATTATATTATTTTCATTTAGTGCTTTCAAATTTCTTATACGTCTTTTTCCCATCGAACCTAATCCTACAATTAAAAACTTCAATTTCTTTTATTCCTTACAAATACTTGTTTTGATCTTTTTTGTTTAAAGTTTTTTTTCCATTTATCTTGAGCAAATTGATTAATTTTTTGTAGATCAGGATTGTTATCAATAAATTCTATAATATCTTGTAAAGAAAAATTATTATGCAAATTCTGATAAATTTTTTTTGCTAATTCAAAATCTTCCAAATAATCTACAGTTAATCTTATATCAGGTCTACAAAGTTTCTGATCTTTTAATACATTTACTGATGTTTTAAACAATCCAGATTCCTCAGCTAATTTGTGCCAACCTGTCTCTGCGTTTTTTGTAATTGATTTTTTAACCAAAATCTCAAGTTTCGCAGTTTTCATTCCTATTGGAGATACACCAAAGGGTAAATTTTTCCACAAGACTAATTCATTTGTAGTTTTAGATAATAAATTACAAGTTTCCTTAATTATAGTTGGATCACAAAAAATATCATCACCTTCAACTACAATAAATTTATTCAAATCATAATTTTTTGTTGCGCCGTATAAACGTCTTAGAATATCTTTTGTCTCTCCTCTGTAATATGATATATTATTTTTTTGGAGTAATGCAACTAATTTATCATCTGATTTTAATTTCGTAGTACAAACAATTATTTTTTTAATACTGGCTGTTTTTGAAATTCGTTTAATCAGTTTTAAAATTAAAGGAGTTTTATTAATTGCTAGTAATGCTTTGTCAGGAAGTCTAGTTGATGCAGTTCTCACAAGAAGCAATATAGAACAATTCATGTTGCTATTACAAGTTATGATATGTCACTCCATTGGAGTGGCACATCTTTTTTGATATTTTTTGACGCCTTTTTTCCTAATACCTGATCTAAAAATTTTGGTTCAATTCCTGTAGCGGGTCGTTTTATAGTAAGATTTTCTTCAGAAAAAATTTCTTCTTTTGTAATTCCATTCCTGGTAGTTATTGATTTTCGTATCTCAATTTTATTATTCAATTCAGAAGATGTGGGAGATTTAATTCCGTTACCTCTGATTTTCTCAATTAGTCTAATTTGTGAAATTAATGTAGTTAATTCAATCGGAGAAATAGAAAATGAATGATCTGGGCCATTCATTTTTTTATCTAATGTAAAATGTCTTTCAATGAAATTTGCCCCAAGGCTGACAGCAACTATGTCTACTAAACTAGATTCTCCATTATCAGAATAACCAATAGGTAAGTTGAAATGTTTTCTCATAGTCTCTATGGCTAGAAGATTTGTTTCTTCAGGTTTTGTAGGATAATCTGCTACGCAGTGCATTAAAGCGATTTTATCATTATCTTCAGAATAGCATAGATTTACTGTATTTGTAATGTCTTCCATTGTAGCTAAACCTGTAGAAATTATCATTGGAAGTTTCATTTTTGATATATGCTTGACTAAGGGTAAGTTGGTAAGATCAGATGATGCAATTTTAAAACATGGTACGCCTATTTTTTTTAATTCTGTAGCACTGTTGATGTCAAAAGGTGATGAAAAAAATGTAATACCTGTATTTTTTGCATAATCATTTAATTCACCAAAATCTTCATATGATAATTCTACATTTTTAAAGAATTCAAAATACTTACTTGAAGTTGTTAGAAATTCTTCAGAATTATAAGTTTGAAACTTAACTGCATCTGCACCTGCTTTGTTTGCTTCGTCTATTAGTTTTTTTGCAATTTTTATATCTCCATTATGATTTAATCCAGCTTCAGCAATAAAGTAAGTAGGGTTATCTAAGCCAATTTTTTTTCTATTAATTTCAATGAACGTATCATTTTTTACCACGCAGTCCATCCTCCATCTACTATGAGATTACTACCAGTCATGTAAGAAGACGCATCTGATGCTAGAAAAAGTAACGCCCCTACATATTCATCATTTTTCGCCATTCTACCTAACATAGTTTTATAAGAATAATTTTTAACAAAATTCTTATCTTGATTGTTTTCTACTCCGCCAAGAGACAAAGTGTTTACACGAATACCTTGATTATTCCAATATGACGCCAAATATCTAGTAAAATTCAGAACTGCACTTTTAGTTACAGCATATGATATAGAAGAATTTAATTTACTTTTGCCATATATTCGCTGATCAGCTGCAGTAATTCCGTAAATAGAACTTACGTTTACAATTATTCCATTTTTCTGTTTTACCATAATTTTGCCAATTTCTTGTGAACATAGGAACATTCCAGTTAGATTTACAGAAATAACTTTATTCCAACTATCTAAGGAAAATTGCTCGAAAGGAACACCTCTTTCTTTTGGTCCTTCAGGAAATATTGCATTATTAATCAAAACGTCAATTTTTGAAAATTTTTTAATTGTTTTTTTAACCATTTGCTTTATTGAAGATCTATTAGTAACATCTACTTTGATGGCAAATGAATTTGTGTCATATTTTTTATTTAATTTTATAGCAATTTCTTTTGATTTCTGAAAATCTTTATCTGCTAAAATTAGATTTGCCCCAGCTTGGCAAAGTGCTTCAGCATATCTAGTTCCTAGTAAACCAGATGAGCCAATTAAGACCACAACCCGATTTGATAGATTAAATAATTTATTTACGTCCAACTATAGAACGTTCTAATTTTAATTTCTTATTAAATATATTTTGTCTACAATATTATTACATTGACAAATGTAGTCAGATTTATCACTACCGACAATATCATTTTTTTCATTGAGAATATTATTTAATACCGCAGGTGGGAAAACTAGAGAAAAGGAGCTTGGATTAGGTCATATTTTTCGATGTATGAATTTAGCTAATGAGATAAAACCAAATAAAATATATTTTCAAATTGAAGATTTTGGACACGTAAAAAATATTTTACAAAAAAATGGATACAAAGATGTTTTTTTGAATTCAAAAAAGAGTAATGTTACTAATGATATCAAAAAAACCTTGGAAATTATTAAAAAATACAAAATTGATATTTTAATAATTGACAAATTTACAACTGATAAGAAATTTCCAAAAATAATGAAAGAATACATAACAACAGTTGTTATCTCAGATCTAAATAAAATTGATTTTGATGCAGATTTGATTGTGAATGGATTTATTGGCTATAAAAATAAAATAGTGAAAAATCAATATGGTGTGAGATGTTTGATTGGTCCAAGATATCAGATATTAAATAAAAATTTCAACAAAAAAACTGTTTTCAAAAAAAAATATACACTATTAGTTACTTTTGGTGGCTTTGACGAGCGAAATATAATTTCAGTTTTTTGTAATGTGATAGAAAAATATTTAGATAAAATCACTGTCAGAATTATTTTGGGACCAGAAACTAAACAGCATTCAGGATTAAAAAAATTACAGAAAAATAATATGGGAAAGTTATCCATAGTAAAACATACAAATGATATGAAGACTGAAATGTCTAGAGCAAAATATGGTCTATGTTCCGGCGGAATAACATCATATGAATTTGCAATTATGAAAATACCATTTGCAATTATTTGCCAATATCCACATCAGATGAAAACAGCTCTGGAATGGCAAAAAAATGGAATAGCAAAAAATCTAGGATTTAGTTTTAACAAATTAGAACAAAAAATTTCCAGGTATATTGAAAATATTATTGAGGAAAAAATCTCTTTTCCAAAAAATTCTAACATTGATGTATATGGTACTCAATTAATTGCTCAAGAAATAATAAAACTAGGAAAAAAACGATAAATTCTAAATTTTATTATTGATTTTTATGATTTGGCTATCCAAGGTGTAGGATTACTTGCTTTTTTTAGAGGAATATTTTTCCACCAATTTGTATTTTTAAGATACCAATTAACTGTAAATTTTAATCCTTTGTCAAAATCAGTCTTTGACTTGAAATTTATTTCTTTTAAAATTAACCTAGAATCTATGGCATATCGCTTATCTTGACCTGGTCTATCTTCAGTATGGATTATCAAACTTTCAGGTTTTTTCATAATTTTAAGAATTTTTTTCACAACTACGAGATTTGAATACATGTTATTTCCTCCAATATTAAATATTAAGTAAGATTTTTTCCAATTAGATAAAATCTTTAGTAATGCTTCACAATTATCATCAACATAAATCCATTGCCTTATTGATTCCCCAGTACCATGGATAGGAATTGGTTTATTGTTAAGTGCATGAAGAATAGTTTTTGGAATTAATTTTTCTGGGTATTGTCTTGGACCAAAATTATTACTTGCTCTAGAAATAATCACATCAAGATCATAGGTTCTAATATAGGATTGTATTAGCATTTCGGCAGAAGCCTTGGTTGCTGAATATGGGTTTGATGGATTAAGAACATCATTTTCTTTTGATTTTCCTTTATTGACTTCGCCATATACTTCATCTGTAGATATATGTAATAATTTTACATTTTTCCTTAAACGAATATTTTCTAATATATTATGAACACCTAAAAAATTTGATTTGATAAACATATCAGAATTTTTTATACTGCGATCGACATGAGATTCAGCAGCAAAGTTTACAACAACATCAACATCTCTGATTAGTTTACTGACAAGTTTTTTATTACAAATATTTCCTTTAATAAAGGAATAATTAGGATTTTTTAAGTTACTTAAATTAGTAGAATTAGAACCAATTGTTAGATTATCTAAATTAATAATTTTAGTATTTTTTTGTTGTTCGAGGCATTGTAAAATAAAATTACTTCCAATAAATCCTTTACCTCCAGTAACTAAAATTTTCATTTTCTAAGTTCTAGCAGTTTTTTTATTACATAATCTTGTTGTTTTCTTGAAATTGTTGGGGGACATTAATATTGCAGAACCAGGGGCTTTGATAGGCTTTGCTGGACCAAGAGTTATTGAACAAACCGTTGGCGAAACCTTACCAGATGGCTTTCAAAGGAGCGATTTTCTTTTAGATAAAGGCGCCATAGATATGATTGTAGATCGAAGGGAGATGCGTCAAACAATCACAACATTAATTAGTAATTTAGTTAGCAACCAAGCAATTCAATAATTTTTAAAAGAGATTTGTGATGATTAAATCAAGTCTTTCTGATTGGTT
>PYIL01130448.1_pt1 | contig 16011 bp, 10 predicted proteins | sample 3578041 | NCBI WGS metagenome assembly PYIL01 (sample SAMN08408023, study PRJNA431606) | Marine metagenome isolate SA_KN192-05_S13_150m, whole genome shotgun... | biome: marine; feature: oceanic pelagic zone; material: water; isolation source: 150 m water sample, 0.2-0.8 um fraction ... | reverse complement strand
TCCATGTATACACCAAACGCCTTTACGGAGGCGCCTTGAGCAATCGCCTGCACCAAGGACGCAGCTTCAACCATGCCATAGTCAGCTTGGCGTCCTTCCAGCGCAGTAATAACAAACGCACTCCCAGTCGCTGGTAGGATATTGATGTCAAACCCTGCCTCTCGATAGAAACCCTTTTCCTTGCCGACAAAAAACGGCGCATGGCGACCAATAAAAACATAATTTGTTAGAAACGTGATTGACTTAAGATTCTCTTGCGCAGATTTAACCGACAAGACAAGAGAGGCGAGCAGCGCCAGAACGCAGCCGAAGGTGCGAACCGCTCTCATTTTAAATACCGTTTCAAATCCAAATTGGTCCACAACTCACTTGGAGGCTCGGCCACTTCAGGAAATGCCGGATCGAGAGGTTTAGTTGCGTCGATGCCAAGACGGGTACTAAGCAAGGGTGCCCCTTCATTACCTGTTTGCCATGCAGGGTACCCCGTAGGGTCAACACGTGATACGTAAGAGCCCGGAATCATAAAAATGGAGCGATCAGCCTGTGTTCGCGTCATCATCGCCCAAAGCACCTTTCCATCATCATTAATATCCACGTCTTCATCCACAACTACGGCACACTTAAACCTATAAGCACCGAGTGCCGCTATTGCCGCATTGACCCCCTGTCCGTCGAGACCTTTTCTAATCTGCACATAGACTAAGTTGCCCGAACCACAGACTGGGACATTGATCGCTATGAGGTCCGGTACAAGCTGCTTAAGTTGAGAGAACACGACCCCCTCCATGCCGAGGGAAAATAGGGTCAAATGTTCCGGACCTACGCTAAAGATATCGTGGAAGATTGCGTCCCGCCGATGCGTAATTGCGGTAACCTCGAAAACTCGTGCTGGTTTCGGTGGAGCATAATAGAGCCAGTAATCCCCAAAGGGTCCATCATCAGCCCACGCGTCAGTTCTGATCCGACCCTCTATGACAATTTCTGCATCGGCTGGGACAGGCAGGTCAATCGTTTCCGCAGGTACCATATCCAAGGGCTCCTCGAGTAAGGCTCCCATCGTGTTGAGTTCGAGTTCGCTCCGTTGACCTCTCTGCTGCGAGGAAATAGCTAAGGCTGGATGATGCCCGACGACAATTGCTGCCTCCACATCATCTTTGGCTTTTTCTGCGTCGGCAGCTATTTCTGATCCATGACACAACGGCGCCATATTCATGGTTAATGTCGTCGGTGACGTGACTAGATTTCGGTAGATACCTGCATTCAATGATCCTGATACCGGGTCCCGCATAATTGTCACACCTGACGAGAGATAAGGACCGGCATCCTTTTCGCAATGAGTCACTATCGGCAGGACGTTCAGGTCAACATTATCGCCGGTCAGAACCACATCCTTAATAGGTCCACTACTGACATTACGTGGGGCAAGACCGTTGACTTGAGCCTCTGCAAACCGTGGAATAACGTTTTCCGGAGTCGTTTCAAGCGCTAGCGCTAAGTGGGTCTTGCTCGCAAATAAATTCGAAATGACCGGCATTGTAGAACCGACCACTTTTTGAAATTGAAGTACCGGAAGTCTCCGGTCCACTTCGGGGCGTTTTTGTACTGCCGAAAGTTCCCAACGAGGATTTACCTCGCCAGGCACTTTCATTAACAACTCAGGCGCATGCTTCTCGATATACCGAAGAAAATATCTGAGATCTTTCTTCACAATAATTCACACTGTGCTAGTCGTCTGGCAACGCGAATGCAACGTAGGCATCGCCAGACTTGGTACCCATCTTGCCGCCACCCGCTGCAACAACCACAATTTGTCGTCCATCAATCATATACGTAGCAGGTGTTGCATAGCCGCCCGCTGGTAATTTAGTTTCCCACAGAAGTGCACCATCCCGTATATCAAATCCCCGAAACCTTTCATCCTGCGTCGCGGCAATGAATAGAAGCCCCCCTGCAGTCACAATAGGACCTCCATAATTTTCAGTACCGGTGGGTGAAAATCCTTTTTGAGTTAACAATTCAAATTCGCCCAATGTAACCTGCCAAAGGAGTTTGCCTATATTAAGGTCAATCGCAGTCAGCGTTCCCCAAGGTGGTTTAATCGCCGGATATCCATTTGAGTCGAGAAACCGAACATAGCCGGTCGAACTGTAGTTTTCATCACCAGCATCTTGGATTGTTTCTTTCTCTTGGTTATCATCAGAAATTAAAGCGTTCTCACTAAACAGGTACGCAACTAGGTCATCAACTTCTTGCTCAGAAAGATACTCGTGTGACGGCATCACACCTACACCACGGGTAATGATTCGAGCGACAGTTGACTTCGTCAACTTCGTTGGCACATCGGCCAGTGAGGGATGGATTCCCAAAGGATCTCCTCGGCCGTCAACACCATGGCAATAGAGACATTCGTTGGAATAAACCGCCTGACCAGGATTTTGCATATCGTCATCGACTTTAATCATCCTGAGAATCCACGGCATCTCGTTGGCATTTACATAAAGAATGCCATTGGGATCGACAGCCGCACCACCCCATTCTCCTCCACCGTCATATCCGGGAAAAATTATGGTCCCTTCACGACTAGGTGGAGTAAAAGGATCACCCGTACGAACACGTGACAACTGTTCCAATGCTTCAGACCTTGCGTTTGAAGAAATCTCGGTTACGTCATCCTGCAAGAACACTTGACGCGAAAACGGTGGAGGCTTCAGTGGAACCGGTTGCGTCTTCCACGCAACCTCACCAGAAAGATCAGACGGCGGCGTCTCGCGTTCCTCTATAGGAAACAAGGACTCACCAGTATCTCGATCAAACAGGAAAACATGGCCAGATTTTGTAATCTGCGCTACTGCGTCATGCTGTTGGCCTGCATGAGTAACACTAACAAGATTCGGAGGTGCTGGTAGATCGCGATCCCAGAGGTCGTGTCGAACAACTTGATAATGCCAGATTAAGTGTCCGGTTGACGCATCAAGAGCGAGTAGCGTATTGGCGAAGAGATTCGCACCTATGCGATCACCTCCGTAAAAATCTGGGGTAGCCGATCCAGTGGGCACATAGACCACACCGCGGTCATAATCAACTGTCATCCCAGCCCAATTGTTCGCACCACCAGTAGATTTCCAAGCTTCCTTTGGCCAGGTTTCATAGCCAAATTCACCGGGTTGGGGAATCGTGTGAAAGATCCAAGCAATTTCTCCCGTTCGTACGTCGTAGGCCCGAATGTGTCCTGGGGCCGCCTTCGTTCCTTCCGCTACACGCGTCGGCAGAATTAACAAATCTTTATAAACAACGCCCGGAGTGTTCGAAACAATGAACAGATCTTCAACATCGCGGCCAAGGCCATCATGTAAATCAATCGTGCCTTTATCACCAAATGTTGTAATGAGGTGACCGGTCGATGCTTCAATTGCGTAGAGAAGCGAGCCTCCCGTAGAGAAGATCCTACGGTCTTCCCCATCCTCCCAATAAGTAACACCACGACTTACACCTGCACCAAATAAATCGTAGCCGTTTTCACTGCCTTCGGTCTTGAAAGCAGAACCGGCAAAAGGGTCAAAAGTCCATCGATGTAAACCTGTCGCAGCATCAAGAGCAAACACCTTCAATTGAGCTGATGTCGCATACAAAATGCCATCCACGACAATCGGGTTCGCTTGAATTTGAGAACGGTTGTCGGGATCGCTATCCCCTGTTCGATAAGTCCAAGCAACCTCCAATGTGTGCACGTTTTTACGATTAATCTGATCGAGGGCAGAGTATTGATTGCTTCCAAACCCCTGATAAACGGGCCACTCTTCCGGGCCCGCTCCATTGCAGCTGGCCAAAATCACAAGCCATGCAAAAATGGCGACTTTGTTTTTCATCTTACTGTTAGTCCAAGCATCGTAAATACTAGGGTTTAGCTTACTGTCGTTACTTCCGATCTCCTTGTCAGCAATTTCTATAGAATACAAAGCGTAGCATGCACCTTTGGCAACCTAAAACTGTCTGGCAATTAATTTTTATAGAATATGAGTACTCAAATGATCGGAGTGCTCGAAATACTCACTTCATCTAAATGCGCGTATTAGACCTTGTAGTTCTCACCGTCTACCTACTTTGTGTTTTAGTGTTCGGTGCGTATTTTTCCCGATCACAAAGGAACGTTCGCGACTACTTTACAACTGGGAAAAACATACCCTGGTGGGCCGTCATGGGTTCAATTGTCGCTACTGAGACGAGCACTGTAAGCGTTATTAGTGTGCCTGGCCTTGCTTACTCAGGAAATTTTTCATTTCTTCAACTAGTCTTTGGTTACTTAGTGGGTCGCATTGCTGTTACGGTGATATTTATACCAGCCTACTTCCGCGGAGATCTAGTCAGCGTCTACGAGATACTTGGAAATCGATTTGGTGACAGCGTCAGAAGGTTTACCTCTTTACTGTTTCTACTGACCAGAACCGTTGCGGACGGCCTTAGATTATTTGCAACGGGCTTGGTTTTGACCACCCTATTTTTGGTAACACCTGGCGTCGTAACGACACTGCATTCTTGGCTACCAACACTTGAACCAAATGTGAGTCTTTTGATTTTGTCGATCCTGATAATCGGAAGTATCACGGTGATCTACACGGTTCTAGGAGGAATGTCCGCTGTTATTTGGACCGACGTCGTTCAGCTAGGACTCTATCTCGCGGGTGCTGGGCTCGCAGCGACAATTCTCTTAAACCAAATTCCAGGAGGCTGGACTGAAATATCTACAGCTGCGTCAGCCGCAGGTAAATTTCAACTTTTCGACTTTACTGTAACTGCAACTCAAGATTATACGTTCTGGTCCGGATTAATCGGCGGTGCCTTCTTGACCATGGCTACACATGGAACCGATCAACTAATCGTGCAAAGGTACCTTTGCTGCAAAAACTCAAAGCAGGCTAGAACAGCTCTTCTTGGAAGTGGACTATTGATTGCGAGTCAATTTGTGCTGTTCTTACTAATTGGTGTAATGCTCTGGTATTACTATTTAACCTACGCCCCGCATGATGTAACAGCTTTTACCGTCAACGGAGAAGTGCAGACTGACCGTATCTTCCCGTACTTTATTGTGACCCATTTACCAAACGGAGTCGTCGGACTGGTCGTAGCCGCAATTTTCGCAGCAGCAATGTCAACATTGTCTTCGTCGCTTAACTCTTCATCTGCTGCAACACTAGGAGACTTCTACATTCCATTCACAAAACATCTCCGTGATGCGAGCCACTATCTCCGTGTCTCGCGTTGGACCACCGTTTTCTGGGCTTCCGCTCAGGTCAGTGTCGCTTTGCTAGCCATTCAGTTGTCTAGCCGCATCATTGACGAAGTACTTGGAGTCGCGTCATTCACGAATGGCATCATTCTTGGCATATTTTTTCTTGGGACTTTCACCCAAGTTGGTCAAAGAGCCGCTGCTATAGGAATTACCTCTGGCGTTTCCATCATGATTGCGGTGTGGAGCTTCACAGCGATTTCCTGGCAGTGGTACGTTTTGATAGGGTCGATTACCACGCTCATAATTGGATGGATGTCAGGCCTAATGCTAGGCAATTACGACCGACGAAACCTATCAGGTGAAAATTCTGTATGAATAGATTCGACCGAGCACGGTCCATCCTGAACGACGGCGTACGTATGAAAGCATTTCCAGCTGCAGTAATTGAAGTGGGAACTGCTGAAACGATTCTCTGGCACGAAGCATTCGGTCATTCCACCTATGACACAGATACTCCGACAACCGTTTCAGAAACCATTTTTGATTTGGCTTCTTTAACAAAGGTCTTAGCCACCACGACCCTCCTTATGGGCCTCCAAGAAGCCAGCAAGATCCATATAAATGAACCAGTTTCGTTACGACTACCCAGGTGGACTAAAAACGATCGAAGTACCGTTACGATCAGTGACCTGATGGATCATTCAAGTGGATTATCAGCCCACCAACCTCTCTACCACACCTGTACAGGACGACAGGAATTTGAGGAAGCCATTTGCGATTTGCCACTCGAATACGTTCCTCGGTCGCAGTCCATCTACAGCGATTTGGGTTTTATGCTTCTCGGCTTTCTTATTGAAGATGTCGGAGGCCAAAGCCTCGCAGATCAATTTAAGGCCTTCACCAAACGGGCAAACCTTAATGACCTACGTTACGATCCACCAGACACTTGGCGAAGTCGGATCGCTCCAAGCGGATTCAGTCAGTGGAGAAATCGACTTCTACATGCAGAAGTTCACGATGACAACGCTTGGGCGCTAGGCAGTGCTGCAGGACATTCTGGATTGTTCGGCTCTGCAACGGCTGTAGGCAAATTCGCACGCCTCATGCTCCAAGGATATGAATCTGAAACAGTGTTTGGGCGAACCGAAACGGTTCGAGCATTCACTACCCGGAGTGAGGTGCCAAACAGTTCGCGCGCCCTCGGCTGGGATAGGATGCTTCCGACCTCGTCCTGCGGAACCCGAATGTCTCCCTCCTCTATTGGCCACACCGGATTTACCGGTACATCACTCTGGATCGATCCTTCAATTGATCTCTACATCGTCCTACTCGCGAATCGCCTTTACCCGACCACTAACAACGATCACACAGCCATCCAAACGATACGACCCCTGTTGCATGACGCCGTAATTGAGGCTTCGCTAACGGATTGATCAAGAAACCATGGCACTTACAAACCTCGACTGGCTCATTATTACTCTGTATTTCTTTGTGATACTGGCCGTCGGATTCGCCTACTATCGGCGTGCCAGCACTGATGTCGGGCAGTTCTTTCTTTCAGGTCGATCGTTACCGTGGTGGCTCGCAGGAACTTCCATGGTGGCTACAACGTTTGCTGCAGATACTCCATTGGCTGTCTCAGGAATTGTGGCTCGAGATGGAATTGCTGGTAATTGGATATGGTGGAACGCAGCATTAGGCAGCACCCTTGCCGTTTTCTTTTTCGCAAGACTATGGCGACGCGCCGGCATCGTCACAGATGTTGAATTCGCAGAACTTCGTTATACGGGTCGAGCAGCAGCTTTTCTTAGAGGCTTTCGAGCATTGTACCTAGGACTACCAGTCAACTTTCTCATCATGGGCTGGGTTAATCTCGCTATGGCGAAAATCCTTCTAGTCACGCTCGGATGGGACCGACTGACTGCCGTGCTTGTGAGTTTAGCATTCACCGGCATCTACACTTCTCTGTCAGGACTATGGGGAGTCGTTGTTACAGACTTCATCCAATTTACATTGGCAATGCTATGCACGATTGCCCTTGCCTGGTTCGCCTTGCGATTGCCAGAGGTGGGTGGAATCGATGGTCTCCAAGCAGCTCTTCCAGAATCTACATTTAGATTCCTTCCTACGATCGGAACAAATGGCGTAGACGCTGCACAGACTATCGCCTTACCGCTAGCATCTTTCATTGCTTTCCTTGGTGTTCAATGGTGGGCAAGTTGGTATCCAGGTTCAGAACCTGGCGGTGGTGGCTACGTTGCGCAGCGCATGATGTCAACGCAAAACGAACGCCACTCCCTCATCGCCACACTTTGGTTTACAGTCGCCCACTACTGCCTACGTCCGTGGCCGTGGATTCTTGTAGGACTGGCATCACTCGTGCTGTATCCGGACATCATTGACCGCGAAGCTGGGTACGTAATGGTGATTCGTGATCACGTGCCTGCTGGGTGGCGCGGCTTGATACTTGCTGGTTTCTTTGCGGCCTATATGTCAACGATCGGCACTCAACTCAATTGGGGTTGCTCCTACGTGATCAATGATTTCTATCGGCGATTCATCAAATCCAATGCTTCAGAGGCGCATTACGTTCGAGCCTCGAGGCTCACCACCCTGTTATTGATGATACTGGGAGGCATAGTGACCTTTTATCTTGAAAGCATTCGCCAGGCCTGGGAATTTATTCTAGAGTCTGGCGCCGGAATTGGTTTAGTGCTGATTCTCCGGTGGTATTGGTGGCGAGTAAACGCCTGGTCAGAAGTTGCCGCGATGGTAGCACCCGCAATCGGTTTCGCATACTTAAAACTATTTACAAATATTGTCTTTCCGAACAGCTTGTTTTACTTGGTCACCTGGACCACAGCGTGCTGGCTGTTGGTCACGTATCTGACGCAACCAGAACCTTTATCCCATCTAACAGCATTCTATAGACGGGTACAGCCTAATGGACCAGGCTGGCGGCACATAACTGACGCGGCACATCTTCCTGCACCCGAGCCGATTACACCAATGCTAATTAACTGGATAGCGGGATGGATACTCGTTTACGCGACACTGTTCGGTGTGGGCACGATTCTCCTTACCTCGGTCATCGCGGCAACACCTTATGCTATTGCAGCGACTATTGCAGCCGTCATAATTAACAGAAATCTATCCAAGCAAGGTTGGAGTAAGCGAAGCCTCTGACGAACGCACGTCACAACCGAAGAACCTTAAATTTACACAGAATTCAAAGCGTTAAAAGCCCTCAAAACTACTGTGTTTCAGACCCTTGGTAGTTGTCGTATGGCAGGCGATGTGCTACATTCGCATCACATTGCGGCTAGAAGCATTCTAAACACACTTATTTCCTATAGGAGGACGGCAATGCCAATGGAAGCGCTCGGCTTAATCGAAACCAAAGGACTTGTGGGATCGATCGAAGCCGCTGACGCCATGGTCAAGGCAGCGAATGTCATCTTGATCGGCAAAGAGTACATTGGTGCTGGATATGTGACCGTCATGGTGCGCGGCGATGTCGGAGCCGTTAAAGCCGCGACGGATGCCGGAGCAGCAGCAGCAAGACGAGTTGGCGAACTTGTTTCGGTGCACGTCATTCCTCGCCCACACAACGAAGTTGAAAAATATCTGCCTAAGTCCCCGACAAAATAGCCGCTGATAGTAACTAATATCAGCAGCTGGGGATAACGCGCCGAGTAACGATAACCCAGACGTTTGTTTGAGCCTAAGGACGATCGATGGCGGAGGCGACAAAAGATCGCGATCTAACCTCGATCCAAGAGGCTCGAGTGTTGGCACATCGTGCTAAGCAGGCACAGTTAAAACTCGCTGAGCTGTCTCAGGAACGGATCGACACCATAGTTGACGCTATGGCTTCAACAGCTGCGCATCACGCAGAAGATTCGGCAAAGGCTGCTGTCGATGAAACTGGTTACGGGGTGGTAGCTGACAAACTGCAAAAAAATCTTTTCGCGGCAGTCCGGATACATAGTTTTATTCGGCCACTCCGAACCGTTGGCGTGATTCGGCGACTCGAAAAGCAAAAAGTCATTGAAATCGCTGAGCCCTTTGGTGTTGTGGCAGCAGTCATTCCCTCTACTAATCCAACGTCCACAACAATCTATAAACTTCTGATCGCAATGAAAGCCCGTTGCGCTGTCGTGTTAAGTCCCCATCCGGCAGCGGTCCACTGCATCACCGACATAGCTGAACACATGGCAAAAGCGGCCCATGACGCGGGTGCTCCGGACGATGCCATTAATGTCATGCGAACTGTGACAATCGAAGGCACACAAGAATTAATGAAGCATCGAGACGTCGCTGTCATCCTCGCGACTGGAGGGATGGGGCTCGTGCGTGCTGCCTACAGCGCGGGCAAACCTGCTTACGGCGTTGGTCCAGGTAACGCCCCCGCCTACATTGAAAGCTCAGCGGACATTCCGAAGGCCGTCCGAGATATCACACTAGGTAAAACATTCGACAATGGAGTGCTCTGTTCAGCAGAAAATTCAGTGGTGACCGACCAGAGTATTGCAAATACAGTGAAAGAAGAATTTAAATCACAAGGTGGTTATTTTTTAACACCCAGCCAAATAAGTGCCTTAAGTAGCACCTTGATTTCCACCCAGCGCCTTCCAAATCCAAACCTTGTCGGAAAATCGGCGACTCAGATAGCAAAGGCTGCCAACATCGACGTGCCTGATGGGACTCGAATACTGATTGTTCCTCTTGAGGGCGTCGGCCGAGACTATCCGCTCTCAATTGAGAAACTATGCCCAGTCCTTTCCTTCTATGTCGTTCGAGACTGGAGAGAGGCGTGTGAACGATGCAACCAAATTCTAGCCTACGGTGGCATGGGCCACACGATGTCAATTCACTCGCAAAACGACGAAATTATCCTGCAGTTCGGTCTCAAGAAACCTGCCTTCAGAATTGTCGTCAATACACCGACGACACACGGTTCGACCGGCCTTAGCACGGGGCTTGATCCGGCCATGACCTTAGGATGCGGTGGCTACGGTGGTAATATCACTTCTGACAACATTTCTCCAATTCATTTACTGAATATTAAACGCTTGGCTTATGAAACCACTTCTGCACATGCAAAGATCACTACCACGCCAATCGTTGAAGATTCTCGAATTCAACCGATCCCAGTTGCACAGGCAGGAGGTAGTTTGAAACTGAGCAACCGTATCGATCAATTTCTTGCCACGAGAGGATACGGTCCCCTTGTCAGGGAAGACCATCAATCCTTGAAACCCACAAATCCTCAGACGGTTCAAAACCCCTCACCCACTGGAATCGAACTGACCCCCGTACCATTTGTCTGCGAACAAGACGTCCGCTTAGCGGTCAAGGAAGGCCAGAAAATCACCATTAACGCAAAAACCATAGTGACACCAGCAGCCAATGACCTTGCGAATGAGCACTCAATCTTCATTCGACGGGATTGAGAAGTAACTCTGCTCAATTTCCTATTGAACTAAAAAGTACTAAAGTTGTAGAGGTTAGAGCGTCGATAAACAGGGAAAGAATGTGAAGCAGTGGGTAATACTGGAAAAGAAGATTATTTTCGCTTTATTTTTGCCTTCTAAGAAGCTAAGCTTCCACTTGACCTCTGAATATGTTAAATTTTTGAGTGATTTATAAGATTTCTCGACGATAGCATTTAAAAAATACCATTTGTTGTGATGCCAATATTCAATCAGCGATATACCGTCGTCATCGCCGAAAGATCCGAAGGGGCGCTCTATCGTTTCACAGTGAAGCTGCACTCGGCGGTCGTGCTTTTAATCGCCATCATTGGGACACCTATCCTTCTGGGGGTAGGCTATCGATGGACAGCATCAACCGAAATCGAAAATCTTCGAACGAGCTTGGTCACACTTGAGATCGAAAACTCAGGATTTCGCCAAGCGACAAGACAACTCGCATCAGAGATAGGGTCACTGCATACTGTTGTTGCGGATATTGATGAGCGAGCCATTTTAAATGCCAGTTCCCTTCGAGCTATGGAGGCTCTACCTACGGCACTTAAAGTTCGGGTAGTGGGTGGTGGTTCGAGCCAAGCGACTGGACCTGCAAATCCGTTATACAGCGCCGCCCTGACATCTCCCCACAGCACCTTTAGTTTACTAGACAACCTTCTTGGTGACTTACGTGGACGGCTAGACGGTATTAGTCACGGCATTGATCAACGTGCAGCGTTAGCCAATGCTACACCTTCGATTTGGCCAACAGACGGCTGGGTCAGCAGTGTTTTCGGTTACAGAAAAGATCCGTTCACCGGAGCGAGAACATTTCATAGGGCGATGGATATTTCCACGCAACATGGTCGACCAATTCTTGCTACAGCTTCAGGAAAGGTCGAATCAGCAAGACGGAACGGGAAGCTTGGCAACTTGATTGTTATTCGACACGGCTTTGGAATTACTACGCGGTATGGGCACTTGACTCGCTTCGCAGTTCGACCAGGCACGCAGGTCCAGCGAGGTGATGTAATCGGTTACGTGGGTTCCACCGGACGCTCGACAGGGTCTCATTTACACTATGAAGTCTGGGCCGACGGTCGTCCACTCAATCCATCACAATTCGTGATGCCAGTGGCAACCTTGTCAACCAACTAAAAATACAGCGGTATCACCGTACATCCGTTAACTCTTTGTAATTATGAAAGCTGCAGTCTTTCTTGACTGTAGGACTGTAGCTTTCATACAATCAGTCGGATATAACGATGAAAACGTTCATCATCTAGTCGACCTGTCTACATATGTTCGACTCGCTTCTGGCCAAGGTCTTCGGCACAAAAAATGAGCGCGACCTCAAGCGCCTAACACCTCTAATTGCGCAGATTAACGAACGAGAAGCGGGCTTAACTGCCCTTTCTGATCAAGATCTACGTTCAAACACCGTTACTTTGCGGAATCGCCTCGTACAGGGTGAGCCCCTTGACGACGTGCTGCCCGATGCATTTGCTGTCGTCCGGGAAGCCGGACGTCGCACCTTGCAGATGCGCCACTTTGACGTCCAGCTCATTGGTGGCTTGATGCTGCACCGTGGCACGATCGCCGAAATGAAAACTGGAGAAGGTAAAACCCTAGTTGCCACCCTTCCAGCCTATCTCAATGCACTCACCGGAAAAGGTGTACACGTTGTCACTGTAAACGACTATCTCGCCAGACGTGATTCGGAATGGATGGGTCGAATCTATCGATTCCTTGGATTAAGTGTTGGCGTAGTCCAACATGACATAAAGGATCTACAACGTAAAGAAGCCTACGCAGCTGACATCACCTATGGCACGAACAATGAGTTTGGATTCGACTACCTTCGCGACAATATGAAATTCAATCTGTCCCACCATGTGCAGCGAGGGCACCACTTCGCTATTGTCGATGAGGTGGACAGCATTCTAATTGATGAGGCCAGAACGCCGCTGATCATTTCTGGTCCAGCCGAAGAATCCAACCAGCTCTACGAAGAAGTAAACCGGATTGTGCCAAAACTGAAGGCCGGAGCGGTGACCCAAGGAGACCTTAAGGGTGAAGAACGCGACGCTCTTGAAACTACTGGTGACTATATTACTGACGAAAAGCATAAAACCGTATCGCTAACCGAGGGTGGCATGGCGAAGGCGGAAACAATGTTGGCTCATCGATTAAGCCCTGGCGGACTTTATGAGCCAGTCAATATGCCACTACTCCATCACGTGAATCAAGCATTGCGAGCACACACTTTATTTCAACGCGATGTTGATTACATGATCAAAGAAGGCCAGGTTGTCATTGTCGATGAGTTCACGGGACGACTCATGCCTGGTCGCCGTTGGAGCGACGGGCTTCACCAAGCAGTGGAAGCAAAAGAGAAAGTAAAAATTGAGCGTGAAAATCAAACACTGGCGACCGTCACTTTTCAGAATTATTTCCGTAAGTACGAAAAACTCTCGGGTATGACCGGAACTGCTGACACCGAAGCGCCAGAATTTGCAAAGATTTACAATCTTGACGTGGCCGTCATTCCAACTAATCGGACCCTTCTCCGCTTAGAAGAACCTGACACCATTTATCGCACCGAACTGGAAAAATTTAATGCAATCGTTGGCGATATAGCCGAACAAAAGGAGGCCGGTCGCCCAGTCCTCGTAGGAACAGTTTCGATCGAGAAATCAGAACGGCTATCGAGCCTTTTGAAGCGCAACGGTATCAAACATGTCGTTTTGAACGCAAAATACCATGCGAAAGAGGCAGAAATTGTTGCACAGGCCGGTCGGAAAAGTACGGTAACCATTGCTACCAACATGGCTGGCCGTGGAACAGACATCCTACTCGGTGGCAATCCAGAATTCATGGCAAGGCAGAAGTGCCTAGCCGATGAAACGGCCGAACGTCTTTCAAAGGGTGAAGAAGGCCTGATCGATGACGAAGAATTTATACACTTTTATCACCTTGATAATTTTTATCGCGTTGCCAAAGTGGCATGGAACGAACAATTTAATAGGTTCTCTGAACAAACAGAAATCGAACATGATGAAGTGGTCGCTGCAGGAGGGCTTCACATCATTGCCACAGAACGTCATGAAGCGCGTCGAATTGACAATCAGCTCCGCGGCCGAGCAGGGCGCCAAGGCGACCCAGGATCTTCGCGCTTTTACCTATCGCTCGAAGACGATCTCATGCGAATTTTTGGATCAGATCGTATTTCCGGACTAATGGAACGCCTTGGCATGGAAGAAGGAGTTCCGATCGAACACAAAATGGTAACGCGAGCTATTGAACGCGCTCAGCGACAAGTAGAGGCCCAGAATTTCTCAGTTCGAAAACATCTTCTTGAATACGATGACGTCATGAATAAGCAGCGAGAAAGCGTGTACGGGCTACGACGTGAACTCCTCGAGGGTCAAATTCGACTTACCGAAACTGAGAAAGTTGATACACGGCAGTACTTAATGACTCTTGGCGAAGAAGCCATTGACGAAACACTCGAATCCACCTGTGGACCGCAGATCGAACCTGAAGATTGGGACATCGATGAGCTTAAGAAATTCACATCCGAACTCTTCGGCCTCCCATCAAATGAACTCGAAGCGCTCGATTTACAAGATTTGGATGTTGAAGGTCTTCGCGAAGCTCTATGGCAACAGGCTTGCGCAAAATACGAGGAAAAAGAAAAGGACCTTGAGTCTTCACTTGTGCGACAACTCGAACGAGACGTGATGTTACAGATTGTTGATGCCCAATGGAAGGACCATCTCTACGGTCTCGATCATCTAAAAGACGGTATCGGATTACGCGGTTATGGTCAGCGTGACCCACTCGTGGAGTACAAGCGAGAAAGCTTCGCATTGTTTCAGGCGATGAAAGTAAGAATCGATGAAGAAATCATTAAGTATCTCTGGCGTATTAAACCGGTAATGAAAACCGTGGAATCTGGATTGGCCAAAGAAACGCCTGAAAACTCTACTGCTGGCCTGACCTTTAACAACCCAGGACAACCAGCGCCTTCGTTTGCAAACTCAGCAGCACCCGTTACTAACCCTAACTCACCACGTACGGGTGGTGACGATGCCAAGGTAAGAACTATTAGACGAGATGCTCCAAAAGTTGGACGCAATGATCCTTGCCCTTGCGGGAGTGGAAAGAAATATAAAAAATGTCATGGAAGGTGATCGTGTGCCAAAACAAATAAACGCAAAGTCTTCTAATAAATCACTCGCGGACGCTCCTATCGCTCTCACATTCGATGATGTGTTGCTGGTTCCACGCTATTCGTCAATCTTACCAAGTCAAGTGAATGTAGGCTCTCGTCTCACGCAGAAGCTCCAACTCAATATCCCGCTTGTCAGTGCTGCGATGGACACCGTAACTGAGTCACGACTTGCCATTGCGATGGCTCAACATGGTGGGATCGGTGTTATTCATAAGAATCTATCAATTGAAGAACAAGCATCAGAAGTGGATCGAGTTAAGCGATCAGAAAGTGGCATGATCGTCAACCCAATTACCCTGTCACCCAAACATCGAATCCATGAAGCCCTGGCCTTAATGAAGGAATATCACATTTCAGGCGTACCGATAACTGATGACGGCAGCAAGGAAGGTCGTTTAGTAGGCATCCTTACTAATCGCGATCTTCGCTTTGAGGTTAATGTTGATCAAGAAATCTCAGAGATCATGACCAGTGAAAATCTTATTACTGTTCCCGTTGGAACCACGTTGGACGAAGCAAAGGAAATTCTTCATCTCCATAAAGTCGAGAAACTGCTGGTCGTTGACAAGAACCATATGTTGAAGGGATTAATAACAGTCAAGGATATTCAAAAGGTAATTAAGTACCCAAATGCGTGTAAAGATGACATTGGACGTCTGTGTGTTGGTGCAGCGGTGGGCATTGCCAAAGACACGGAAAGGCGTGCCGAAGCTTTAATGGCGGCTAATGCAGATGTGCTTGTCGTGGATACCGCTCATGGTCACTCGAGTGGTGTCATGCAGGTGATCGGGAAACTGAGAACCGCTTATCCTTCAGTAAACTTAATCGCTGGAAACGTAGCGACGGGTGACGCTACCCAAGCGCTAATTGATCTCGGAGTTGATGCTGTGAAAATCGGAATCGGCTCAGGTTCAATTTGCACCACACGCGTTGTTGCAGGTATTGGCATGCCGATGATCTCGTCGATACAAGAATGCTCTGATGTCGCTAACCGTTGCGATATCCCTATCATCTCGGACGGCGGGATCCGGTACTCCGGTGATGTAACCAAGGCGATCGCAGTTGGAGCGAGCTCT
>PYIL01099979.1_pt1 | contig 16115 bp, 17 predicted proteins | sample 3578041 | NCBI WGS metagenome assembly PYIL01 (sample SAMN08408023, study PRJNA431606) | Marine metagenome isolate SA_KN192-05_S13_150m, whole genome shotgun... | biome: marine; feature: oceanic pelagic zone; material: water; isolation source: 150 m water sample, 0.2-0.8 um fraction ... | reverse complement strand
TGCTTCCGCAACGACCGTTGCGTCCCCAACTACCCCCGCATCAACAGTGGCATGTCGATCGATGTGACTTGGATCAAGATTCACATGTACAACTCGCTTGCCTGCCAGCAAGCTCTGATAATCGGTTGTGAAAAAGTTGAGTGAAGCTCCGAAGACGATCAGACAGTCAGCCATTGCGAGTGTTTCGCCTGCGATTTCGTGGCTGAGAGTTCCGTGGATACCAAGGTTGAACGGCTGATCGCTAAAGAAACCGGTGCCTAATAGCGAAGTTGCCAGTGGAGCACCGAGCGCATCGCCGAGCTCAATGAGAACTTCTCGTGCTCCAGATAACACAGCGCCACGGCCGGCCAATATGACGGGGCGCGTAGATGAGGCGATGATGCCGAGGGCTGATTCGAGCTGGTCGGGGTCAGGAGCTAAACGAACTGGCGGGGAGTTGAGGGCCGGACGTGGTTCATAGTCAACTTCGTCCCACTCAATGTTTAACGGAACGTTCACCACAATTGGTCGCCGTTCGGCGTGGGCTCGCCGCACAGCGGTTGATACGTCTTCAGCGATTGTCTCGACATTTCTCACTGGTTGAAACCCTGCGCCCGTTGCTACGACTAATGCGTGTTGGTCAAGATTTTGAAGGTGTTGTTCATTTTCGACTGGAGTGTCCCCAGCTACTAACAGCATGGGCGTCTCGTTCTTTACCCCCTCCACTAGAGCAGTAATTGTGTTGGTCAGCCCAGGTCCGTGGGTGACGGTTGCTACTCCCAGTCGACCCGTAGCTTTGGCCCAGCCTTCAGCCATACAAACAGCGTTTGCTTCGTGGGTAGCGCCTACGAGGTTGACCTGATGTTGACGTTGCAGGTTTTCGCCGATGAATAGGTTGCCGTCTCCGAGAACGCCGAAGACAGTATCGACTCCATGATCAACAAGTGCTTGAGCGACTGCGTCGTGTCCGAGCATGCTTGGTCTCCTTATTTGTGCAAGTAACCAGCCTTCCGGCTCGGTCAGAGAATGGTGACGTTAAATTGGTGGACCCTATAGGTCGGGACCGCTTTCCAACACAGCATCGCACGCGACGCTGTGTTCATGCTTGAGTTGACACTCCCCACTTGATTCCGTTGCGGAGAAGGCTGCTGAACCCTTGAGTTTCCCAAGAACCCCGAAAGGTCAGTGGAGTCGTCTGGTCCGAAGCCACTGAACTATCAACGTATGGCTGTCCGTTCGTCGCGGGTGAATGTGTGTGACCGAGGGCAATGTAGGCAACGGCACCGCTTCCTCTTTCACACACAAGTCCCAATGCTCGTTTACGGCCACCTTCTAGCAATGAAGTATCTGATTCAACTTCGAAACCGAACGCTGGGTCGGGATCAACGGGGAGTTCAGTACTCAGCAGGATTTGTGCGTTTGGGTCGAGAACTTCGATGAAATACAACTCGTCTGTGGTTTCGAACGAGCGCGGCATGTCGCGCACTATGGGATGGTTGCTGTGGACGTTGACTTCGAACTTCCGAATCGGAGGGTGATTGAGGAAGAAAGCGCCGAGCGTCTCATGATGAGGCATTTTGACCATACGACGCCTCCGGCGATCACCGTCGATTGGTTCGGCTTTTCCTCCGCTGGTGCCGTGCAGAGCTAACCAGCGACCTCCCTCTTCCAGCCATGTATTCAAATGGGTGAGCTCGGCGTCGGAAGGAAACGGACCAGATGTATAAGTGACGAGTAGTTGACTAGTTGGAAGCCAGGTCTCTAGGTCAGCAAAGTTTGATGAAATAGTGGGCTGCACATGGTCTACTTCGTCAAGAAAACGGAGTAGTTCCATTCGGGCATAGTGCATGTCATGCCCAGCGGTGGAACCTGGCGGAAATCCTCCGACCACTAAATGAACACCGGGACCGGCAGGTCTTGCCATCAGGTTCCTCCAATAATTGACTTACCGACTAGGTCATGGATCGTCTCCGCAGATAGCTGCAAGTCTTGTCTCAGAATTTCTTCGGTGTGTTCTCCCAAGTCTGGAGCCCGTACCAGATCTACGGAACTGGCAGATAGTCGAGGCGCCCACCCCATTATTGGTACTTCACCGCGATCAGGATGCTCGATCGTGGTCACGAACCCGCGTTCCTTTAAATGAGGATCGTCTAAAAGTTCGCTGGTGTCGAGAACGGGTCCACCGGGGACATCTTGGGTTGCGAGGATCTTCGTGACCTCTTGTTTTGTTAGCGATTGTGTCCATGTCGATATTTCATCTCGCAGCGCGTCATCATTTTTGAGTCGGTCTCGGCTTCGAACGAATCGGGGATCATTCGCAAGTTCTGGTTTCCCCATTGCGGAACAGAGGTTGACCCACATCTTTGGGGTAATGGCCATGATCATCACGTAATCGTTGGTACCACCGCCCTTGCATGGGTACAGGTTGTTTACTGCGCGAGAACCGTTGCCTATCCGATTTACGGGCTCATCATTCCAACCAGGTGCCATAGCCATTCGCGTGCGCATGTAGTACGTCATCGCTTCCTGCATCGCGATCTCGACATATTGACCGTCGCCTGTTTGAAGTCTTTGAATGTAGGCAGCGAGAATTGCCATCCCGAGTTGAACGCCAGTGCCCGAATCCCCGGTAGTAGGGCCTGGCAGGAGAGGCTCACCGTCGGGTCTTCCGGTTATCGATAAAGCCCCGGCCATTGCTTGAGCGACTCCGTCGAAGCATTTGCGATCCGCGTACGGACCCGTGGAGCCAAAGCCCTTAACTGAGGCATAAATGATTGATGGGTTTACCTCTCGGATCACGTCATACCCGAGGTTGAGTCGATCAACGACTCCAGGACCATAATTTTCGACGAAGACATCGTAGTGAGGAGCCATTTCGAGTAGAAGTTGCCTCCCTTGTTCCTGAGTGAGGTCGATTGCGACGGAACGTTTATTGCTGTTCCACTGCAAGAAATAGTTTTGAGGAATGATGTCTCCTCCGCGGCCCGGATCACCGCGTCCGGGTGGTTCTATCTTGACTACGTCGGCGCCGAACCAGGCGAGCGCTTGAGTGCAAGAAGGCCCGGCCTCGTATTGAGTCATGTCAAGGACGCGTAGTTCTTTGAGAGCTGTCATCTCATTCCTTTGTCGGTATGACGTTAGGCTCTGCAACCCGACCTTGGCTAGGCGATGGCCGCTACGGTCATGACTCCAACTTGTGATTGGAGTGCAGATGCGTTTAGGGCCCCTACTTGGATTTGAACAAAGTTTTGAAACTGTCGTAACTGTCGCCCGCGAAATGGAAGCAGTAGGTGCAGGGTCGGTGATGCTGGCCGAAGCAGGTCGAAGTGCTGTCACCCAAGCTTCAGCTGTGATTGCTGCGACTGAGTCGATTGAAGTCGGAACCTACGTCATGAATGCCTTTGCAAGATCGCCTTGGTTGACGGGACTCACTGCAAGAGACTTGGACGAAATGAGTGGTGGGCGTTTCGTGATGGGAGTAGGTACTGGAAACCTTCATTTCAATGATTGGTATATGGGCGTCGATTCCTCGAAACCGCTTGCTGCGATGCGTGACTTTGTTCAAATAGTTCGTCAAGTAGCCGCTGCTCCCGTAGGGACCCGCGTGACCTATGACGGCCCTGTGCACCAGGTTGCCAAGTGGAGAGCAAGTTTCCCTCCTCTGCGGGACTCTGTACCGGTCTATCTCTCAGCCTCGGGACCGAACATGATGCAACTAGCAGCAGAAGTAAGTGATGGGATTGGGGTGGGCATCATGGCGTCGGCGGACTTCATGCGCGACACAGTTCGACCTAACGCGGCGGCTGCTGCGGAATCGGTGGGCAGAGATGGCTCAGAACTCGCGTTTCCAATGGGAGCTCTTGTCAGTGTGAATGAGGATTCCGAAGCTGCTCGTGATGCCGCCAAAGCTGCAGTCTGTGGACTGTTTCACCCTGTTCCTCACCCCTACTACGACTCCCAAATACGTCAACAGGGATTCGTCGAAGCAGCCGACATGCTCGCGGACCTCATGCCCAAAGGAAATACTTCCGAAGCGATGAAGTTGATGCCCGAAGAGATCATCGACACCATGACCATTAGCGGAACGCCGTCAGAATGTGCCCGGCGCGTCAGTGATTATGAGGGTGTCGCAGACCAGATCGTGATGATGCGAGTGGCGCAAAGAAATGAAGCAGCAGGGGTACACGCCTATGAACCAATTTTTGAACTGATCTCTGAAACCACGTCGTAGTAGCGGAACTATGGGAGGGCGGTCTGTAAGCCATGTTTGGTGAAAAGAATCGTTCGTGTGGAGTTAGGAGCCCTGCCGCAGCTACTCTGCAGCGATGACTGAACGCATAATTCCAGCCTCACAGCAGGCCATGTACGACAATTTTCACTTTGCTCCAGGCGTAAAGACCGGCAACTTGTTGCTGATGTCTGGACAAGTAGGCAGTGACGCTTCCGGCAAATGTCCAGAAGACTTCACTGAACAATTCCGGCTCGCGTTCCAACACATTGAAGCGGTTCTGACTGAGGCCGGAGGAGATCTGTCCAATATTGTCGAACTGACGAGTTACCACATAGGGATGCGAGAGCATCTGAGAGAATTCATAGCGGTCAAAGATGAGATGATCAGCGAGCCTTACCCGGCGTGGACTGCTATTGGATGCACAGAACTTGCCATGCCTGGAGCGGTTGTGGAAATTCGGGCACAAGCTGTTCTTAGCTAATAAAAGGTGCCTGCCTCGTACGAAGTAGCAGTCATTGGTCGGGGCCTCATTGGCTCTGCTGCGGCGCGTCATTTGGCAGAGGCAGGACACAAAGTTGTTGTCATCGGTCCTGATGAACCACCTGACCGACGAACCAGTCAAGGGCCGTTTTGCAGTCACCCCGATGAAGGGCGAATTACACGGATCGCCGGGCGAACCCGTGTCTGGTCGGAGTTGGCTGCTCGTTCGATAGCTCGTTACGCAGATATTGCTAACCGATCAGGCATTGAATTCCATTCGACGTGTGGGCTAGTTAGCTCGTCGCCGAGGATTTCGGAATGGCTTGAAAATTCTGAGTTAGCCGGAGGTCAGGCCCGTGCAGTTGATACTGACTGGGTAGCAGCAGAGACAGGGATTTCTCTGACGAATGGGCACCCCGTTCTCTATGAAGGCGCCCCCGCCGGATACATCAATCCAAGGCGCCTAGTGAACGCGCAAACCAACCTTGTGGAGCAAGCGCACGGCCTGGTCATTAGAAAATCGGCGTCGACACTTACCGAGCACCTTGATGGGTACAAGATTGATGGAGATTGCGGATCATTGACCGCTGAACGGGTACTTGTAACTACGGGAGCCTTTGGTTCAGAACTTCTCAATCGACCGCTTGACCTCAGGCGCATGCCTCGAACAACTGTGACCGCAGAAATGTCCATCGATGGCGATTTACCAAGCCTGATATGTGTTGATCCACCAGATAACAGACTTGAAGAGATCTACTGGGTGCCCCCAGTCCGTTATCCAGATGGGCGGATAGCACTCAAAATCGGTGGAAATTTACGCGGCTCCGAGCCAGTTACCCAAGAAGCGTTGACTCAATGGTTTCAAAGCGACGGTGACCCGATCGAGGTAGAAGCGCTAAAGAACTCATTACTCGGCCTATTGCCCGGTGTAGAGATCATCAGTTGGGCACAGAAACCTTGTGTAGTAACCAACACTTCAACGGACCATCCCTACATCGGTTGGGTCGAAAGCGGTGTCGCCGTGGCCCTAGGAGGATGCGGAGCAGCTGCCAAGAGCAGCGACGAACTGGGACGCTTAGCTGCAGAACTTTTTAATTCCGAGAACTGGAATGATTCGCTTCCCTCAAGTGCGTTCGATCCAATTTTCAGTTGACGACTCCCTGATCTTCATATCCACATGCGAATTAGATGAATTTATGTCTCAGTGTTGGTTGGCTCTGTGTCGAGCATGCGCAAGAAGAATTGGACCGCTGGGCCGATAACGACGACAAACCAAACTGTTCCCCATCCGATGGTCCCTCCCATCACTAGGCCACAAGCCAGCGCAGCACCTTCAATTAAGGTTCGAGCTTTCCAAATAGCAACACCACGCCTATCGAGTGCGGTCATCAGTCCATCGCGTGGCCCAGGCCCGAACCGAGCCCCGATATAAAATCCTGAGCCGATTGCGACGACAATTGGCCCAATAGCGGTACACAAAGCTCTTATTACTGAATTGGACGGGTCGCCTCCGATGCTTATGGTCGCGTCTACGACCAACCCGATAACCAACACGTTTGCGAGTGTTCCAACGCCCAACGGTTCTTTGAGTATTACGAGAGCGATCAGTAGCACTATCCCGATAACAATCATGGCTGTGCCGAATGTCAAGAAGGTTTGTTCAGCGAGGCCCTGATGCAAAATGTCCCAGGGTGGTAGACCAAAATCTCCGAGAACGACAAGCCCTAAGCCGACGCCGAAGAAGATAAGACCAACAGCTAGACGTAAGTATCTCCAAGGGATCGAAGTTCGCGCAGTCACGGCTGATAACGCTAGGGGGATAGCGCGATTTTCACGCCGCTACTCGCACTTTCCTAAAGGTCAGGTTCACGCGGGGTTCCTTCACCCTTTTGGAGCGAGGCACTTCGTGCTCCCAAAGTTGTTGTGTTGAGCCGCGCATTATCAAAACGTCCCCAGAATCTAAGACTATGTCCGTGGCTTTCAGGGACCGATCTTTGCGTCGCAGGCGGAACTTACGAGAAGCACCAAAACTTACCGAAGCGATTACCGGAGTAAGCCCCAATACCTGTTCGTCATCTGCATGCCAATCAACTTTGTCGGAACCATCTCGATACAGATTCGCTAACACCGAGTTGAATTCCTCACCAGCTAATTCGATGACGCGTTGTCGAATACTGCTCAGAGCCGGAGTCCATTCCATCGGGCTCATCTGAATCCCTGACCAACTGTAGGAGCAGTCCCGATCTCCGTACCAGGCGTTCAGCCTTGGGACATCGTGTACTTGCCCGAACATTGAAATTTTGTCTTGGCTCCACTCGAGGTCCTCGACTAACTGCTGACATAGCAGGTCACCGTCAGGTTGCACCCACACAGATTTGTGAAGAGTGAGATCAGCTCCAGGTAACTCAAATTCTTCGACAGAAGGGCCTTGAAACAGCGACTGTTGAGAAAGCAATCTGTGACTGTTCACTAGAAAATGCTGAATCCGCCGTCGATTTTTATGACATCACCGGTATGCCACCTGCTGGCGTCGCTCATCAAATAAACGGCGATAGCGCCAAAGTCGTCTGGTTGTCCCCACCGACGCATGGGAATTCGGGGCATCACGTTGTCCACGAACTTGTCCCAGCCAAACAACCCGGATGTCATATCTGTCTCTATCCAGCCGGGTATGACTGCGTTCGCAGTGATTTTGTATCGAGCCATTTCAACTGAAAGCCCCATCATCATTGCCAGCATCGCGCCTTTAGACGCAGCGTACGCCTGACCTTTAGGCGAACCTTGGATAGCGGTACCGCTTGAGGTGAGTACGAGAGAGCCACCTTCACCCTGAGCAACCATTTGTCGACTAGCGGCACGCAGGGTGTAAAAGACACCGTTGAGATTGACGTCAAGTACAGAAAACCAGTCGTCGTTGGAGTGCTCAAAGAACGGTTTTTGGTTTTGTGTCCCGATACCAGCATTGGGGAAACAACCATCAATTCGGCCATATTTTTCTACCACTGACGCCATGCATTCTTCTACTTCGTCCTCATTCGCAACGTTGCATTGAACTGATGATGCGGAAGGATTAATTGCTTGAAGTTCTTGTTCGGCTGCCGCGTTTTTTTCAGGGTTTGTTCCCCAGACACTCACGTCGGCCCCTGCAGCGGCTAGGGCCCGAGCAAAACCGAGACCAATGCCCCCATTTCCTCCGGTGATCACAGCGACCTTGCCAGTTAAATCGAACCCTTCGTAGCCCATAACGCTTTCCTCCGAAATTTCGTTCGTGACGAATACTAGAAGGCGGAGGTTGGGCGAAGCCGACAACTCTCTGGAAGACTCTCAAAATGGAATTTGAGACTGTCAAAATTGACGGCAGCGGAGCTGTTCGTCATCTCGTGCTGAACCGCCCAGAAGTTCACAACGCTGTGAATGCTCAACTGGTTGCAGACATGCACGAAGCTGCCCGGCTACTTGATGCCGATGCCTCAGTTCGAGTTGTAATTGTTCGAGGTGAAGGCAAATCTTTGTGTTCAGGCGCTGATCTGAAACAACCCAGGACATCTGCCCAAGACGCAATGTTGGGATCGAAACAGGGGGCGTTGATGTACGACACGCTCATGCATATGAATCCGATCACTATCGCGTTATGTCACGGGTACATGATCGGGGGTGGCGCGGTGCTGCCGGCAGCATGTGATTTCAGACTTGGCAGCCCGACTGTGAAACTAACTCTGAATGAAGTCAGCATTGGGTTCAATCTGACCTGGCACTCACTTCCCGCGTTGGTCAATCTTGTTGGACCTCACAAAGCCAAGGAAATGCTGATACTTGGTCGCACCTATGAGATGACGGAACTTAATGAATTTGGTTATTTCACGGCAACGGTCAACGATGACGATGGGTTGATACCAGCTGCTGAAGAACTTGCTGCTGAGGTCGTGAAACAGCCTCCGGTACCGGTGACGGTTACAAAAGCTTCAATCAACGCGCAGGCAATGCCAATGGGTCGCGCTATTCAACATATGGATCATGTTGCTGTTGGATATATGGGTAAGAGTGACAATTCTCGGGTGGCGAGAACGACGTACTTCGGTGACGAGCCACGTGAATGGGGTGACGATTAAGTCGGTTTGTTTCGCGGGCTAGACCCGTGCGGAAACGAACTGATTAAGGTCCAGCGCAGTGCTTATGTCAGACATCGAATCGAGTCGATCGGATGGATGACGAGTACCTGTTCCATCTGCGATTCTGGTCATCATTTCAAAGTTCGCTACTACGGCAGAGGCGTCAAGCATTGTCGCTGTGTCCGTCGCTTCAACTAAAGCTGAACGGGCAGCGGGCAAGGCATCGAGGTCATTGATTGAGGCGTCGACCAAAGCTGCCAATGCTGGTGCATGTGGAACGGCGTCGTTTTCGCTAGCGTCACCGCGCACTAGCGACAGATCTAATTCGAGGTCATTTGCGGAGCTGCTCGCACGGAGCATCATTGAGTGGGCAGCAGTTCAGTAGAAGCACTCCCGAAGAGCTGATAGTCGGCCAGCGACAAACTCGATTTGCCGTCGAGACAAAGTGCCTCTGCTCCAATTCAGGTCGACCATCTCATGCATCGGTATGTATTGAGCGCTGGCAAGAGTCGCCAAAGTATCCATGGCGGCCGGTACTGAACTCAACGCTCGTATCACCGGAGCAACGGCGGGAAGTCCTTCGTAAAACGGTGCGAGCTCCGGTGTCATATCTTCAAGGTGGACAACCGGTACCCAATGATGTTTCGCGGGTTTCGACGGCTGATCTTGCCTAGACGGCTCTCCATCAAGAGCTACCGGAAAGTCTGGGCGTTCAATCCCCGCCAACTCGGCAAATCGAAGAACCGAAGCGACACTCATAGCTACTTCGATCACTTCTACCCATTGTTGAGGAGTGACACCCGTGGCATCACGCATAGTCAGGTACCAGTCCTCAGTCAATGTTCCTGCATGTCGAGCAAGGCGGTAAACAGCGTCTTGTAGTTCAGTACTAATGACAGGATTTGTTGGAATGCGGCCGCTAGACGACGCGCTTTCCCACGGTGGAATCGGATCAGCGTCGTCTAAAGCTGCGCGGACGACCTCGGCAATCGCTAGTCGCTCGGTGCCATTCCACCATGTCCCCGGAGCAGCAAGTTTCTCCCAAACATACGCGTGGGCAGTCGTTAAATCAGGTCGGACTTGGAGATCCGAGGCTTGATGACATGCCTCAATAATTGATGTTGGAGTTTGGGTCATGGATGCTCCCTAGCCAAGGTTTCGCCTTTTCCCACCGTAGTTGCCGCGAACAGGGCACGATAGTGGCATGGCATGGATTGAAATTGTCCCAGATGAAGAATGGTCCGATGATGAGGCCCTCGACAGCCTGTACGGTCGAGTTGTCGATAAGAACCACGGCCGCATTGATTACATCATGTCGATCCACTCTCTTAATCCGAGAGGTTTAGCTGCGCATGATGGGGTCTACAGATCAGCTATGGCGGGTACCCGGAGTTTGCGGAAAGTTGAACGAGAGCTGATTGCCCTCGTGGTGAGCCTCGAAAACGAATGTCATTACTGAATTCACCATCATCGGCGCGGTCTGCGCCGACTACTGAAAGACGATGCCCTACTCGCGGCAGTAGAGCAGGACTGGCGGTCTGCTCCGCTCAACGAAAAAAGAAAAGCAATGCTGACCTATGCGACGAAACTCACTCATACACCTTCACAAATGACGTCTGGTGACGTCGACCAGTTGCGTGCAGTGGACTTCAGTGACCGAGATGTCCTCGACATAGCTGAAGTCACGGCCTACTACGCCTACGCCAACCGAATAGCTGACGGTTTGGGAGTACCTTCGGAAACTTGGATCGATGATTGATCGCGCAATTCGTGAATTTATGAGTCGGTTTCGAAATGAGGAGCAACCTCTTCAGCAAAACGATTGATCGCTTCCAACCGTCCCTCATTACCTCGCCCTAAAACAAAAAACGCGGCGTGAGTTAACCCGACATCGGAGTACTGACCAATCTGATCAATAATTTGTTCTGTATCTCCGCCGATCTCACCTTGGGTGAGGTCACCGCCATCAAAGTTGAGTCTGAAAAGACTCGTTAGCTCAAGTTCTTGAATATCGCGACCCAAGAGATCACATTCCCTTTTCACCGCCGCCCACTGTTCGGAGAGTAAATCCGGGTGAGCGAAAGCAGAGTGAAACGCGTCACCAAATACGGCGGTTCGTTTGAACGCTGCTTGCGAGTGACCACCCACCCACACGGGGATGTGGTTGTCGACGGGTGTCGGGCTGAAACCAATGTCGCGGAACTTTGTCCAGGACCCGTCGTAACTGGACAACCCTTCGCTGAATAAAGTTTCGAATACTTCGAGTGTTTCGTCAGCCCGTAAACCTCGTTGGTCCCAGGGCCGGTTGACTGCTTCGAATTCTTCTTTCATCCAACCCACCCCTACGCCCATGATCGCTCGGCCATTGGATAGATGATCAAGAGTTGCCCAACTTTTTGCTTGCTGTACGGCCCCGCGATAGCCGAGTATCAAGACTGTGGTTCCGAGGAGCACCCGTTCAGTGATTCCGGCAACAAATTGGAGTGTCCCGATGCAATCCAGCCATGCGCTTCCGGCCGGAGGGAAGCCACTGTTGTCGTCGGCATACGGATACTTCGATTTCAAAGTAGCGGGATCAGGCCACGCAATATGGTCACTTGACCACAGTGATGCATAGCCAAGGTCCTCAGCGGTTGTGGCGACCTGAATCATCGCCTCTCGGCTTGGATCCCGCCCTGCGTCTGGTAAGTGGACGCCGAACTTCATGGACTTCCTATCGTCGAATTGAAATGGACCCTAGAAGATCGGGACTACTCCGCGCTGCACGACATGTTTGAAAATCTCTACGCTGCAGTTCATGAAGAAGGAAGAGTTTTATAAAGATGCTCGCCAGGATCTTCCTGGCCCGTTAGCGAGTGTCAGAGTTGTCGATGCAACGACAGCTTGGGCGGGCCCGATGGCGGCGTGTCTCCTTGCGGATTACGGAGCTGATGTGATCAGGGTAGCGATGCCTGGTGATGAAGGGCTGCCCTGGAAACCTCTGATCAGTGGCACATCACGTTCGTTTGGTGAAGAGACAGTGAATCGCAATAAACGAAGCGTGGCGATTGACCTTCGAGAACCCGCAGGTGCAGAAACCTTCCTGACCCTTGTTGCTTCTGCGGACATGGTCATCGAGAACTTTAAGCCTGGGACGCTTGCGGGATGGGGAGTTGGGTACGACGACTGCCGGAAGGTAAAACCGGACATCGTGTACCTATCGGTGAGTGGTTGGGGGCAATTCGGACCTGAATCCCAACGCCCGGGATACGATCCGGGGGCTCTGGCCCATAGCGGATGGATGGCGTTAAACGGATCAAAAGATGGTCCGCCGTCCAAAGCTCCAACTTTCTTAGCCGATGATCTTGCGGGTCTACACGGTGCTTTGGCTGCTCTCGCAGCGCTGCGACATCGAGACGCTACGGGTGAGGGTCAGCACGTTGATGTCTCCCTCTTAGATTCGATCATCTACCAATCAAATGGGTACCTCACATTGGGAGCGACTGGCGATTCGCTCGAAAGGTGGGGAAGTGAAGTCAGAGTGTGTGCTCCAACGAATTGCTACCAATGTGCTGATGGTCATGTGTTCATGGCCCTGATACTCGACTCTCACTGGGTCAGACTTACCGAAGTACTTGGATGTCCGGAGTTAGGCCGAGACCCCCGATACCTGACCAATGAGGACCGAGTAGCTAACAGATATGACGTTGATTTGCTGGTGGCTAATTGGTGTCGGGACCGCCCTAAAGAAGAGGTTGTCTCTGCGATCGACGCTGCCGGAATTGTTATTTCTGTGGTAAATACCTTTGCTGATGCAGCCCAAGACCCACATGTACTCGAACGGGATTTATTGCAACAAACTGAGTTGATTGACGGATCTTCAGCCCCTTTAACCGGTCCGGCAGCGAAGTTCAGTCGAACTCCGGTAAGCGTGCGACACGGCGCTCCCTCCCCAAATCAACACACCGACGAAATTTTGGCTGAAGTTGGCGTTACGAGAGAGCAGCTAGACATGCTGCGGCAGGCAGGAATAATTGATTGACAGATCAACACTTGATGTCCCTCCTTAATGTCAACATGTAGGAATGAACCCCATTCTCGTCGCAGCGGTGGTCCTGCTTGCTGTCGTCGTCGGTTACCTCTTAAGCCAACTGCGCGCCCGGTCAGTCAAGCCTGATACTTCGGAACCCAACGTGCGTCTAGACACTGAGGGGTTAGTAACTGCTGTCAAAGAGGCTGTTGATGCTCAAGTCAGTAAGGCCGCGCAATCAGCGCTCAAAACCAACAATGAATTAGCGGGCCAATTAATCGACGAACGAAGCCGAACGTTAGAAGAGCAGACCAAAAGTCTCTTGCAGCCAGTAGCGGAACAAATGGACCAACTGAAAACCTCGGTAGGTGATTTGAAATCCAGTTACGAAAAAAACAAGGGTTCTTTTGATGCTTTGAACGAAAACCTGATGCATCAAATCAGCGAATTAAACACTCGAACCGGAGCGCTTGCCGGTGCTCTCAAGTCGCCGTCTGCCCGAGGTGCGTGGGGAGAAAATCAGCTGCGGAACATCATCGACCTCTCGGGCATGGCCTCGTTTTGTGACTTCTCTGAACAATCTTCAGCATCAACTGACGATGGTGTGTTGCGACCAGATTTGACAGTGAGGCTCCCAAATGGGGCATTTCTGGTCGTTGATTCCAAAGTTCCGCTCGCTGCTTATCTACGAATGCAAGAACTCGATGACGCGGCAGCCAGAGAAGCTGAGCTAAAGGGTCATGTCAAAGCCGTGCAGGCTCACGTAAAGGCACTTGCCGACAAGCGGTACTGGGCGCTCTTTGATGACGCGCCAGATTTTGTTGTGATGTTTGTACCGGGAGAGTCCTTTTTGGCTGACGCTTTGAGAGCTGAGCCTGGCCTGGTAGACGAAGCGATGCGTCAACGAGTCGTTATTGCGTCTCCGATGAGTTTGATGGCACTGCTCCTCACGATTGCGCGTGGTTGGCAAACAACTCAATTAGCCGAAAACGCCAAAAAGGTCGAAGAGCATGGTCGCGAACTGCACCATCGTGTCGGGACGACCTTGACCGCAATGGCCAAGACAGGTCGTGGATTAGAAATGGCAACGAAGGCATACAACGAAATGGTGGGCAGCGTGGAAAGCAGAGTGCTTCCAACTCTTCGCCGTTTCAGCGAGTTAGGTGTGTCCGGTGATGAATTACCGGAGGTAAAGCCGGTTGAAGCTGCGACACGGGATATGACAGCGCGAGAACTCGAAGCTGTTGAGGATGTAGACGATCAAAAGGATTCCGAATCTAACTGATGCTTCGAGCAACTTCGATGAATGGCTCGATGGTTTCGAGGTTCGCATCAAGGTGTTTGTTTCCCTGCCGCAAGAACGGAATCAATAGCTGAGTTACTCCAGCTTCTGCATAGGCCTCAACCATCGATGCATCCATTTGGTCGTTTACAGCGCCGACATGGATTTCGAGTTCATCAATCGAACGACCTTCTGCCTCAAGAAAGGTCGCCAACCTTGAGACCATCTGACTGCTCTCTTGGGGAGAGAGATTGATTCCATACCAGCCCTGCCCGTAACGGGCGGTGCGGCGAAGCGCTCCGTCGGAATGCCCCCCGATACAGATCGGGATCCCACCTCTTTGGACTGGTTTCGGATGCATGCGACATTCGGGTAGGTCGTACATGTCACCCGAGAACGAACTCAGTTCGTCGTTCCATAAGGTGTTTATGACTTCGAGATATTCATCACACCGCTTCCCGCGATTCGGCCACGGAGCTCCGCATGCTTCGAACTCCTCCCAACTCCATCCGACGCCGACTCCGAAATCGAGACGACCATTCGACAAGAAGTCGAGAGTCGCATATTCCTTCGCCGCATAGACGGGGTTATTTTGGGGGAGGATGCAGATTCCTGTTCCCAACCGAAGAGTTGATGTGCAGGCCGCCAAGAAGCCGATGCTGCTGACCATGTCCATCAATCCAGAACCCTCCGGAAATCTGAATACGCCATCAGAGGAACCCGGATATTGAGACTCGTATTGGTCAAATATGACGACATGCTCACCAAGCCAAAATGAATGAACACCTATCTCTTCGGCCTTTTGTCCGAAATTTCGCAAGAATTCTGGGGTTGCGACTGGTGAACGCAATGGGGTGAACAAACCGATCTTCATCGAAGTACTTCTTTCGTAGAGATGAGGTCACCTTTGTCACAGTTTTGGGCAGTGACCACGCAAAGAGCGTAGTCCGCTGAGTACTAGCCGCTTCGAGTTCAATCCGCACACAGATCCGACGACATCTCACATGTCAGCACGGCTACGGTCGACGTATGGCAAGAATTTTTCAACAGATGGTCGCCCGACCCGACTCGAGTCGGACAGCGCTTCAACTTGAAGAGCAAGGATTCGATGGGGTTTCCTTCGTTGATTCTCAGAACCTGTCTGGTGATGTTTATGTCGCCATGACTACAGCGGTTCAAGCGACAGAAATTTTAGAAGTCAGTTCCGGGGTAACTAATCCGGTGACGCGGCATCCCGCAGTTACCGCGGGAGCCGCGGCTAGCGTAAATCGACTTGCCCCAGATCGTGTCCAACTAGGGATCGGTCGTGGAGACTCAGCGCTTGCGCATTTAGGAAGGGCACCCGCTCGAGTGAAAGATTTTGAACGCTACCTGTCTGCCTTGCAGACCTATCTTCGTGGTGAGGAAATACCGTTTGAGAATTTGAACTTTGGAGAAGCTTTAGCCCCTCCCGTAGACGAACTCGAATTAGCAGATACTGCTGGCACCAGCAAAATTGCTTGGCTGCCGGGCTCAGTGGGGAAGGTACCTGTCGAGGTGTCGGCGACCGGTCCCAAGGTAATCGGAGCTGCCGCAAGGCACGCCGAACGGATCATGTTTGCATTAGGAGCTGACCCGGACCGAATTAGTTGGGGAATGGACACGGCTCGCAATGCTCGCAGCGAAGCAGGACTTAATCCCAACGATCTTAAATACGGTGCGTACGTGAACGTGGTCTGTCACACAGACCTGGAACGCGCTCGAGACCTTGTTCGCGGAGGCCTGTCGACATTCGCTCGATTCTCGGTAATGCACGGAGAGGTCGTAGGTCCCGTCTCAGACGCGCAACGCAAAGTTATGAACGACCTGCATGACAACTACGACATGAACAGTCACACCCGCGCTGACAGCCAACAAGCGTCGGTATTGACGCCAGAGTTCGTTGATAGTTACGCGATAGTTGGGGCTCCCGAGACATGCATAGATCGAATTACGGCACTCAGCAGATTGGGCTTGGACAAGTTGATCTTCGTCGGAGCCACCATG
>PYIL01302230.1_pt1 | contig 16372 bp, 8 predicted proteins | sample 3578041 | NCBI WGS metagenome assembly PYIL01 (sample SAMN08408023, study PRJNA431606) | Marine metagenome isolate SA_KN192-05_S13_150m, whole genome shotgun... | biome: marine; feature: oceanic pelagic zone; material: water; isolation source: 150 m water sample, 0.2-0.8 um fraction ... | reverse complement strand
CGGGCACGAGTCGGAGAAGCATTGTTCAGGGCTTAAATTCAGAACGACACGATGAGACGTGGCGTTGGGCGTACGGTGTCGGTCGAGAAGGATGGTTAAAGTTACGTCGGTTCGTTGAAGACGGCGGCACCATTGTTGCGCTCGGCTCGGCTGTCGAAACAGCGCGCTCACTGTTTAACCTACCGATTGAACCGGTTCTTCCAGCGCGCCGCACGGGACTAGTGACACCAACTGCGCGCCGCCAGTCACAAATGACGGCCACTGAAGCCGACCAGCAACTCCGAGATGCCTTCCGCAGTCCTTCTCAATTGGCACGAGCACTCCGAGAGCGCGTTGTTGATCCGACATCCGTGTTTTACTCACCTGGGACCCTTCTCAAACAGGAACATAATCCTGAGCATCCAGTCGGCTACGGTATGCCTGACGATTGGCCAGTTTTCTTCCGGTTCGACCAGGCGTATCGTCTTTCCCCAAGTTTTGATATCGACACCGAGGTGATTTCTCGGTATCCAAATGACGACGACATGGTTGCGAGTGGCTGGCTGCTGGGAGATGACTTGTTACGAAACCAAGCCAATGTAGTCTCATCGCGTGTTGGAAATGGGACGGTCGTCACCATGGGAAGTCAAGTGGCGTTCCGCACACAGACTCGTGGCACATTCAAACTTCTTTTCAATGCCATCTTTCATGGGCCGGCGGAACCAGTGACCGCGTCTGATCTTGAAGTCTTAGATTAGTAAGACCGCACACACAGAGCAACGTTCTTAAACTCGCACAACAGAACGTGAACGTTTACTTAAGTATTCCAATCCCATATCAAGAAACAGGGTCGATACGCGGCAACACATCGACCCTAGGCTCAAGCCATAACGTATAAGGAACGCGTTCTACGCGAGCGGATCAATTGGGAGTTTCCCGGTCGCATGACCGAGTGATTCCGCTGGAACACCTAATCTATCCAGTAAACTCATCTGAAGGTTCGCAAGTGGCGTATCTTCCGGATACTTAATGTGACGCCCACCTTTACCTGCCGCACCACCCGCTAAAAGAATCGGCAAGTTTTGAGAGGCATGCGCATTACTGTCGGCCATTCCGGCACCATACACAATCATCGAATGATCGAGTAACGTCCCATCCCCATCCGGGGTATTCGACAATCGCTCAACAAACTTCGCGAAAAGTTCGCAATGGTATTGGTTGATCTTGGTTAACTTCGCAAGTTTGGCAGGATCTTTTTGGTGATGTGAAATCGGATGATGTGCATCAGGCACACCAATTTCTGAATAGGTCCGACCTGTGATCTCGCGTCCCATCATGAATGTCGTAACACGTGTAAGGTCCGTTTCATACGCAAGTGCCATCAGGTCAAACATTAACTGTGCATGCTCTCCAAAGGTGCCAGGCACGCCAGCCGGTTGTTCCACCACCGGAAGTTCTCGATCGTTCTGGGCTTCTGCCATCTGAATCCGACGCTCAATATCACGGACAGCGTCTAAATACTGCGTCAGTTTCCGCTGGTCTCCATTTCCAAGTTGCCGAGACAAATCGCCCGCTCGTTCAGTCACCGAATCCAACAGGCTCGCATCCTTCGCTAACCGGGCCTTACGAACGGCGGGGTCAGTACTTCCAGAATCACCAAAGAGTCGTTCAAAAATCACCCTCGGATTATTCTCCATAGGAAGCGGCGTGGTGTCATTCGCCCAAGAAATGGTGTTCGTGTATGCGCAACTGAACCCATCGTCACACGAACCAACAAAGTCACGCCCATCAATGGCTAACTCAAGGGACGCCAACTGTGTTTCGCGGCCGAGTACTCGCGCTGCGATCTGATCCGATGAAATGCCAGCCTGCAAATCAGTTCCCTGGTCCGGTTGTGGGGAAACGCCTGTCAGAAATCGGGTAGCAGAACGCGCATGGGGCCCTTCGCCACTAACGCCGTGCATCCCCGACAGCACCTGGAGTTGGTGACGGAAGGACTCTAATGGTTTCATCACGAGCGGAAATTCAAATCCACTACCTTCCGTCGAAGGTGTCCAATGATTCATCATCATGCCATTTGGCACGTAAACTACTCCGTAGCGCCGAACCGGACTGGCCGCTGTGTTTCGTAACGCAGCCAACGCCGGTACCATGCCATCAAGAAGCGGCAAGGCGAGCGACACACCAAGTCCACGCAACACGGTACGCCGAGAAATCGCTTTTTGGGTGATGATCATGATCCTGACCTCCTCATACGGAACGGTGTGCTCTGTACGATACCAACAATAATAGACGACCAGCGGTAATTATCCGAGGCCGCCGCTCGGGTAATCGCACGAACGGTCGGACGGTCGTAATACTCCGGGCCTCTCCCGAGCGCATAAGCCAAAAGCTTTTCCGTGAAAGTCTCTACAAATTGGTCGCGTCGTTCCAATAATAGGGTTCGTAACCCAGTAGGCCCTTCAAACACAGTGCCGTCTGGAAGATTCCCCGAAGCATCAATTGGTAGCTCGGCCTCACCAGTGGTCCGCCACTGTCCGACCGCATCGTAATTTTCAAGTGCCAGGCCTAACGGGTCCATCGGGGCATGACACACCGAACAGGCCGGACTTTCCCGGTGACGCGCCAACCGATCACGCACTGTTGCCGCTTCGCCGTTCTCGCCTCGGTCAGGCAGATCAGGTATGTCTGCTGGGGGTGCCGGCGGCGGCGTCCCTAAAATATTTGTCAAAACCCACTTGCCACGAAGCACCGGAGAGGTGCGATTCGGATAAGACGTCACTGTCAAAAGACTTCCATGCCCAAAAATACCACCCCGACGCTCAGCCAAATCCGGATCAAGTGACACACGTCGAAAGTGTGAGCCATAGATCCCCTCAATTCCATAATGCCGCGCGAGACGCTCGTTAACAAACGTATAGTCGGCACCGAGCAAATCGAGAACACTCGTATCTTCGCGGAGCAAACTTTCTACGAACATCTCCGTTTCCTTCGCAAATGCTTCCCGCAAGTTTTCATCAAACTCCGGAAACACAAGCGGGTCTGGCACTGCCCCGCGCAAATTTCGTAGATACAACCACTGACCAGCAAAATTCCGCACAAGTGCCGTCGCACGGGAATCAGCAAGCATCCGCATGACTTGCTGTTCAAGAATCGCCGGATCATTGAGTCGACCGCCTTCGGCAAGCGTGAGTAATTCCTCATCAGGACCACTTGACCACAGGAAATATGACAACCGCGAAGCAATCTCTAAATCTGCTAACGCATAAACGGTTCCTGGATCACTATCGATAGGGTCGCGCTCAACGCGAAATAGGAAATCTGGTGAAATTAAGAGTCGCTCCAAAGCAAGCTGGATTCCAGCGTCAAAGTTCGCACCAGAACGACCCATCCGATAAAAATTCATCAGTGTGGACAAATCAACTTCTTCGAGTGGCCGACGATAAGCGCGCCTTGCCAATCCCGACAAAATTTCACGCGCACACCGCTCTTCATCAGAATTGCTGCTCGTCATAGGCTGACATGAAAAGATCGCTTGACGACTTGGCGTGTCTCCAGGGCCATCACTCACATAAGGACCACCGATGGCCACCTTGTCGACCGCCGCGTTGCCATCACGCATTTCATTAACCGCAACCGCAAAACTGCTCTGCCGAGGCTGCAAAACACCTTCAGGTTCTGTGAAACGTCTCACAAACGTCACGCTGACCACATGTGGGCCAGCGGTTGCCGGAAATCGGACACGCATGTTCGCATCCGCATACAGCATGTACTCTTCCCACTCAGGATCACCAAATTGATTCCCTCCGTAACTGGCCGGTGCCTGAGTGACATCTGGTTCCTCTCCGCCGAATGTAAACGACCGGACTAGTTTCCCATCCAACCGCACCTCTAACTCATGCCGCGAACCCATGCCACGCACATAATTGACGTAGTTACGGTGGAGCGTCACCGCGAGGTCATACTCGCCATCAACCGGAAAGTAATGCCGAATACCGAGACCCCCTCGCGATCCAAAGGGCACATCATCACCCATGCGATCGTCCTGGACATTCAGGATGTTGACGCTGTATGTCTCAGTCGCCGGACCAAGCGGTTCTTCTCCCAGTGCCAAACGACCAATCTTCCTGGCGGCCGACAGATAGCGGTCCATTAACGCTGGCGAAACGGTCAGCACATCAGCCATATTGTCAAAGCCGTACTGGTCAATATCATCCGCCGGTAACAACTCATTGACATCGACATCTATCACCAACAGGTCTCGAATAGCGTTTGCGTACTCGGCTCGATTTAAACGATGAAACGCTTCTGTCCGACCAGGATTCGGCCGGTCAGCAGCATATTGGTCAAGCTCGCTCTCAAGCCACGACGCAAGCACGTCATAAGTTTCAATGTCAGGTCGAGGTCGACCTACTGGAGGCATGGTTCTTGTACGAAATTTGTTGATGACCTTTTCCCACTGCTCGGCGTGCCCCCCCAAAGCGGAAAGGTCTACACCGTCAAAGGAAAATTCTGCAGTCCGAAGGCGGTCATTGTGACAGGTCACACAATACCGCCGAACCGTCGACTCCAGAAGCTCGGTTTCGTTTCCCTGAGCCACACTTATCGTCGGAACAACCAAAGTGAGCAATAGAGACCAACCAAACAGGCGTTGTGTCTTTTTCTTATCCACAATTTGAGCTAAATACCGGTAATCGCTAAGTCTGTCCGAATGCAACTTAGGGTGTCAATCAAAGAATGGCTGGGGTAGCATTACGCTGTAATGACACATCGAATCTGCGGACGCCCTGTTCTTGTGTTTCTCCTCTTAGTAGCAACATGCGCCATAGATAAAATCGGCGCCTCAGCGCAAGACACGAGCACCTCTGACCTTATTAGCGCCGTAAGAAACGGCGACCGAGACCATGTCAACACGCTGCTATCGAGGCGGGTTGACGTAAATGGAAGAGAAGGCGATGGCGCAACCGCTCTCCACTGGGCAACACACCGCAATGACCTGGAAACAGTCAAAGACTTGATAGACGCTGGTGCCGATGCCAGCGCGTCGAACGCGCTCGGCGCGACACCACTTTGGCTTGCAGCAACAAATGGAAGCGTTGAAATGCTGGAATTGCTTCTCAACGCTGGCGCGAACCCTGATGCCGCACTGAACATGGGAGAAACACCATTAATGAGTGCCGCCCGATCAGGAGATCATGCATCAGTCAAATTACTGATTGAGCACGGCGCCGATGTCAACCGACCCGAGCTTGAACGTGGACAAACTGCGTTGATGTGGGCAGCCGCACAGCAACATGCCGATGTCGTACGGTTACTCGTCTCAAACAACGCCGACCTAACGGCACGCACAAAAGTGTGGCATCAGCTCGAAAACACTGCTGGGAATACCAACCCCGTCGGAAACTTCAAGATGGCGCATGGTGGATCGACACCATTACTGTTTGCAGCTCGAGCCGGTGATGTTGAAACGGCCAGAGCCCTGGTTGAAGGCGGTGCTAACCCAAATGATCTCGCGGCCGCCGGAACCAGTGCACTAGTTATCGCCGCACATAGTGGGCATGGTGCGCTGGCCACATATTTGCTTCGGCAAGGGGCAGACCCAAATGCGTCAGACGCGGGATATACCGCATTGCACGCGGCAACGCTCCGAAGCCAAGTCGACTTAGTCAACAGTCTCCTTGAGCACGGAGCCGATGTAAACGCACTCGTTGAACACGGGTCACCCGGGCGACGGTTTAGTGCGGACTACAGTATTCGGTACCAAACGATTGGCGCGAATGCTTTTTGGTTAGCTGCAAAATACGGCGAACCTCAGATTGCCCGCATACTCGCTCGGCATGGGGCAGACCCGTCCGTCACCCCCAGTGATGGCACCTCATCACTAAAAGCAGCTATAGGCCTTCCGCGCGGTAACGAAGACCGTCGAAACCGAGGACTGGGCTCAACAGAAATTGACCGAGAAACCCAAGAACGATTAACGCTTGACGTCACATCCATCGTTCTCGACTTGGGGGTTAACGTGGATCAAGCTGATCAAACTGGCACTACCCCTTTACATGACGCGGTCCGTGTAGGTTTCCCGTCCGTGGTCGAACTACTGGTATCCCAGGGTGCTAACGTGAACGTGACCAATGATCGGGGAGACACACCGCTCTCTCTCGCGGAAAGTGTGCAGTCCGTTCCTGGCACTAACGGATTACGGACCACGCGGCCAGAAATAGCAACCTTGCTGCGTGACCTTGGCGCAGGAAACTAGTCCAACGGCTCAGAGATCATCAAAAAAGGCCGAGGCTGAATAACAGCCTCGGCCTTTTAAATGAATCCTCTTCGAACAAAAGCGTTACAAACTAAGCGGTGCTGTATTCAGCAGACCAGTACTATCGCCTAGTTGATCTGCCGGCACACCTGCTTTGTCGAGAACTGACAACAACAGGTTTGCATACGGCGTATCGTCTTTGTAATGACGATGCCGTCCGGCATTGAGACGTCCACCGCCACCACCGGCTACCAAGCATGGAAGATTCGTGTGCTCGTGCAAGTTACCGTTTCCGATGCCACCGCCATAAACAATCATCGAATTATCAAGAAGATTGGCATCGCCGTCCGACGTCTTACGTAAGTTTTCAAGAAAGTAAGCAAGCATCTGAATATGGTACGTATCTATCTTTGCTTTCTTCGCAATGTATTCCGGATCGTTGCGGTGATGCGAAACCGTGTGATGCTGATCTGGAACCCCAACCTGTGGATAAGCACGCGGACTGGCTTCGCGAGCCATCATTAGTGTGAACACGCGCGTGACATCCGCCTGGAAGGCCAACGTAAGCAAATCAAACATCAGCTTCGCATGCTCTTCAAATGTCTCAGGAATATCCACTGGTCGATCAGGCAATTCAACCAGCGACTCTGCACCGCGCGATTCTGAACGTTGAATCCTCTGTTCAACATCACGTACCGCATCGAGATACTCATCCAATTTATTCCGATCACCAACACCCAAGGTATTACCAAGACGTGCAACCTCCGCGGTAACAGAATCAAGGATGCTGCCTGTTTGTTTTAGTATCGCAAGCCGGTCAGCCGCCGTTCCACCTTCGCCAAACAAACGCTCGAACACCACACGCGGGTGCGCCTCCATATCGAGCGGTGTTGTTTCATTTCGCCACGAAATCGTGTTCGAGTAAAAGCAATCCCCGGTGTCACAAGCAATCGCCGTCGGTTTCTCTAGCGCCAGCTCAAGCGACGGCAACGGTGTAGCCTTGCCAAACTCACGGGCAGCAATCTGATCTGCGGTAATGCCTAACTTGATGTCGGTCATTCCCTGCCGACCACGCCGCTCCCATGCATGGACACCACTCAGCCAAACAGCGGTCGCGCGTGGATGGTCACCATTCCCATCACCAAACGAGTCAGCTTGACGGTGAGCCAAATTACTCAAAACCAGTACACGCTCACGAAGCGACTCAAGCGGGCTCAGAATTGGTGACAAGTCGAAATTACGCCCCGTCTTTGATGGAACCCACTGATCTTGGATTACACCGTTCGGAACGTAAATAAATCCAACACGACGTGCCGGGGCCGTGACCGCTCGAGCAACTGACGATGCGGCAGGCACCATCGCATCAAGAAACGGAAGGGTTAGCGTGGCACCAACACCACGAAGAAAGGTGCGCCTCGGTAATGCTTTCTGGGTAATAATCATGATTGCGGCATCCTCATTTGAAACGGCGTACTCTGAACAATAGCAAACACCAGCGACGAAAATCGATAGTCATTCTCGGCAGCCTCACGCACAATTCCGCGCACGGCCGGCATGTCAAACGATTCCAAGTTACGACCTAATGCATAGGTGAGAAGTTTTTCAGCGACCGTTCCTACAAAACGATCGGGGTTCTTAAGCAGAGCAGCCCGCATTTCGTCAGGCCCTTCAAACGCAGTCCCATCGGGCAGTAGGCCTGTGGCATCTATGGTCTCGTTCGATTCTCCTCGCGTGCGCCATCGACCAATCGCATCAAAATTCTCAAGCGCGAACCCGAGTGGGTCCATCTGAGAATGACAGCTTGCACAGGCTGGATTCGAACGATGTTTTTCCATCGCCGCCCGCATTGACAGTGCCTCTCCTTCGTCTGTCGTTTCTTCAAGAGACGGAATATCAGGCGGTGGTGGCGGCGGCGGTGATGACAGCAGGTTCTCTAGAATCCACTTACCACGCAGCACGGGAGAAGTACGGGTCGCATACGAGGTCAACGTTAAGATACCGCCCTGACCAAGCAATCCACGACGTTCTGTGCCCTCAAGCGAAACCCGCCGAAAGTGACTCCCGTAGATATGAGGAATGCCGTAGTGCTTTGCTAATCGCTCATTAAGAAATGTGTAGTCTGCACTCAGTAAATCTGTAACTTGTCCATCTTCCCGTAACACGCTGTCGATAAAGAGTTCTGTTTCATTCTGGAACGCTTGACGTAAATTTTCATCAAACCCGGGGAAAAATCCGGGGTCCGGTTCTTTTTCTGTAACGTCACGAAGATACAACCATTGTTCCGCAAAGTTATTGACTAGCGCACGTGCACGCGGGTCAGCCATCATTCGCTCAACTTGCCCTCGTAATACTGAAGGGTCGCTCAGTTGGCCGGATACTGCCATGTCAAGCAATTCATCATCTGGAATGCTGCTCCAGAGGAAAAACGACAGCCGAGAGGCCAATTCCAAATCACGAACGGTATAGGGTTCTCCATCGACATCAGCGGGGTCACGTTCAATGCGAAACAGAAATTCAGGACTCACGAGAATCCGTTCCAAGCCCCGCTGAATGCCACGCTCAAACCCAGCCTCCGACCTACCCTCTTCATAAAACGGTCGGAGAACTTCAAGGTCGGCCTCTGTGACAGGACGTCGATACGCCCGACTTGCCAAGGTCATAAAAATTTCATCCGCACACGCATTAGCCATCACACCATTGGATGGGTCACATGTGAAGATACGACGCCGGCTCGGCGTATCACCTGAGCCATCAACACCATACGGCCCGCTAATTGATACCGTCGCAATCGCTGGTTCCCGTCGCTGACCTCGACGCGAGGACCGCACAAGACTTTCATGTTGCGCCCCGGTTTTCTGCAAAAAGGCCACGGCAACTTCGCGTGGCCCAGCACGCATCGGCACCCGGACGTCAACAGGTGGCTCCGCTTCAAACGCAAACACACCTGCCGCGCCGCGCACTAATTCTCGCCCACCAATCGTAAACACCCGAACACGTTCACCGTCGACACTCACTTCGACTTCATGCTCAGCACGCGCAGCTTGAGCGAACTCCACCGTAACGACATACTCTCCATCCGCCGGAAGATGACTTCGAATCAGAGTACCACCACGAGTCCCAATAGGTAGACCATCAAGGTGGTCATCCTGAATCAGGTCGCGGTCAAGTTGATAGCGGTCAACAATGGGCGGCATGGCTGTATCGCCGACAGCAAGTCGACTGATCTTTCTTGCCGCGGCAAGATACCGTTCCAGCGTCGCCGGCGAAACAAACAGGAGGTCAGCGAGATTATCAAATCCACTCGTTGCGTTATCGGCAGGAAGCAACGTCGAAACATCAAACTCCTTCGGGAGGTCATCCAGTGCTAGAAGGTCACGGACAGCATTCTGGTACTCCGTACGGCTAAGACGATGCAAGGCAGGGCGTCGACCCGGGTTCGGAGCATCAACAGCAGCTCTGTCAAGTTGAGATTCAATCCACAAAGCTACGGCGTCATAGGTCTCGTCATCAGGACGTGGGCGACCCACGGGCGGCATAGTCCGTGACTGGAGTTTGCGGACAACGCGCTCCCACGTAGCAGCATCACCAGATACATGACTGGCATCCAGTGTGTCAAACGCGACACCAGCAATTCGAAGCTGGGAAACCATCATCGAGGGCGCCGCGTCACGACCCGCCACGATTCGATCATTGTGACAACTGAGACAATAGCGGTTGATTGTTGATTCGACATCCGTCGCCGTCGCAACAACCCCCGCCAGTGGTGCCGGTGGTTCAGCTGCGCCAGTATCGCCAGGCAGCGCAAAAAAAGACCCGATAACAGCCACAATCAATGGCAGCCATACGGACCGTGGCAACTCACCCACCTGTCGACGGTTCTTCATCAACACAACCTCGTGGTAGCAAAAAACACTTGGTTTTAAATACCGACCGGAATCACCGAGGACTCAACTGAGAGACCTCCCGCCGATTCTAGCCTATTAGACTACCTTTCTACGCCCCTTATCTGGTGTTGTCAACGGCGACCTGAAGCGGTAGCATCCGTTATCAGACTGGACACAAATATAGTGAGATCCAGATTCGGTAAGGAATCACGACTATGTATTTAAAAAAAGCCTGCATTTTCGGCTCGGTCGTTGCCTCAGTTGTTGGATGGATTAGCGCAGGAGACACATTTGCGGCCTCTCCAGACGACCTTATAGAAGCAGCAAAATCTTCGGATCTCGCTACCGTAACCGCATTACTCGCTGACGACGTCAACCCACAGACCAGTAGTCCAGATGGAACAACCGCGCTCCACTGGGCGACGCGAATGGATGCCAACGATGTTGTGAAGGCGCTTCTTACAGCAGGGGCGTCGGCGAGTGATGCAAATCGTTATGGTATTACGCCACTCGCACTCGCCGCTGAAAACGGCAACGCATCAATTGTTCAACAGTTACTGTCAGCGGGTGCCGACCCGAACACGGCAACACCAGAGGGTGAAACGATCCTCATGATTGCCGCGCGCACAGGTCGGATTGAGGTTATCGACCAGTTGCTCGGTGCCGGTGCGATGGTTGATGCCACAGAGAGCTGGCGAGGGCAAACCGCCTTGATGTGGGCGGCGACTGAAAACAACGCCGACGCTATTTCCCAACTACTTGCTGCGGGTGCTGATGTCGAAGGACGTTCTGCAGGAGGCATGACACCGTTGCTGTTCGCGGTTCGAGAAGGCCAAATCGATGCTACCCGTGCACTACTTGCGGGAGGCGCTGATGTTAATGCAGGGATTAACAATGACACTTCCAGTACCGGCTCGTACGAACCAGCCTCCAGTGGCCATACATCACCATTAGTACTTGCAATCGTGAACGCCCACTTCGAACTCGGTCAAGCACTACTGGAAGCCGGAGCTGATCCAAATATTGCCGACCAGCGAGGTTCGGGCCTGCACGCACTCGCATGGGTTCGTCGTCCTGGTTCCGGGCGCCCACCCATTCCGACTGGCAACCTAAGCAGTCTAGACCTTGCTCGGTCGTTGCTTGAACGCGGTGCTGAACCAAACCGTCAAATCACCTGGAATGAGATTCCATTTGAAGTAGACCTCGGTATTGTAAAACCACCGCCAAACATTTCCGTCGGACGAAACTTTATTAGTTTCGTTGGTGCCACACCGTTTTACCTGGCAGCCAAACACGCCGACGTTGAATACATGCAGTTACTGGTAGAACACGGAGCGGACGTTCTCACACCAACCGACCAAGGTGTGACCCCGTTGATGGCAGCAGCAGGAGTCGGGTTCTGGGATGGGGAAAGCCCTGGTCCATTAAATGGCACGCCTGACACAATCCGACTTGAAGCCGTAAAGCTGGCGCTGGAACTTGGAAACGACTTACACGCAGTGACTGAATTCGGTGAAACAATAATTGAAGGTGACGGTGTAGAACTACTCCTTCGGCACCCGCTGAACTTACTTGAACTTGATGCTCAACGGGACCGCGGTGATATGCGGTGGAATGGATGTACAGCTCTGCACGGCGCGGCTATGATGGGGTCAAATCTGATTGTGCAGTACCTGCTAGATCGCGGAGCTGACATCAACGCGCGGAATACCCTCGGTTGGACGCCACTAATGGTCGCTGAAGGCGTTTTTGTAGCAAATACGGAAAAGGCTTGGCCGGAAACGGTCACCCTCCTTCGTGAACTCGGTGGAGAAACGGTAGAACGATGACAAAACCTATGATTACCAAAACAATGACAAGACTCACACTGGCGTCAGGCATTGCGGCGCTGGTTCTCTGGTGTGTACCAGCCGTGGTTGAGGTCGGTGCTGCTGCAGACAACACTGGTGTTATTCGGGGCACCGTCACCAGTACCACTGGCCCAGAAGCCGGTGTCTGGGTAATTGCTGAAACAGATGACCTTGAAACTGTCTATCGCAAAATTGTGGTCACTGACGACGATGGTCAATACGTGCTCCCAGAGCTTCCGACGGCAACGTATGACCTGTGGGTTCGGGGCTATGGGTTAGTCGATTCAACGCCTGTAACAGGTAGCCCTGACCAAACAGTAGATCTGACCGCCGTTGTAGCAACAACCCCACAAGAAGCAGCGGCCGTCTACCCAGCGAATTACTGGCTGTCGATTATTGATCTTCCAGGCGAGCATGAGTTTCCTGGTACAGGCCCTGAAGGCAATGGCATTGACCCACAAATGGGAAGCCAAGCCGAATGGATTAATAACCTGAAAGGCTGTCAGCGATGCCATCAAGTAGGCAATGAACGTACCAGAGAAATCCCTGATGTCGAAAATTTTGATTCAGCGCGTGCTGCGTGGGATGACCGAGTGCAACGTGATCAACGCGGGTCGTTAATGAATAGTTTTATGACACGGTTCGGACGAGAACGTGGTCTTGACATGGTGTCTGACTGGACCGACAGGATCGCCACTGGCGAAGTTCCTGAAGCACCGCCACGCCCCAAAGGGATAGAACGAAATGTTGTCATTACAATGTGGAATTGGGGAGACAACGTTGCGTTTGTCCACGACGAAATCTCAACCGATAAACGTAATCCTCAGGTTAATGCCAACGGACCGATTTATGGGGTTGATATCGGGAACGATTACCTTTTGGTCACCGATACAGCCGAGCACCATTCAACCATGATCAAAATTCCTCTCCGTCAAGACCGCTCGGAAGTTCCGTCTATGTTTACGACCGAGAACTTCAAGCCTTGGCGAGACTTTGACGACGAAGCCGTCTGGAATGATCCAGCTAATCCGCACAACCCGATGCTGGATGCAACCGGTCGTGTTTGGTTGACCACTCGAGTCAGACACCCCGACAATCCTGACTGGTGCCAAGAGGGATCAGAAAACAAATACTCAAAATACTTTCCACTGAATCGTGCGGGGCGGCATACGGGCTACTTCGATCCAGAAGCAGAAAAATTCGTCTTAATTGACACCTGCTTTGGAACCCATCACCTTCAATTCGCTGAGGACGAGAACGATACGCTGTACTTCAGTGGCGACAGACAAGTCATCGGATGGCTCGATACGAAGGCCTACGATGAAACTGGAGATGAGCGCTACTCTCAGGGCTGGTGTCCGACAGTTCTCGACACGAACGGTGACGGCAAGATCACGAAACCGTGGAATGAACCGCCAGCAAGGGGGAGCAGTGAAGCACCAAACTACGATGCCAGCCGCGACACTCGCGTGAATATTGGTGCCTACGGGGTCATTGCCAGTCCTCTCGATAACGCAGCTTGGATCATTTCTGACGACTTCCCCGGACGCATGCTCAGACTGGACAGAGGGGATAACCCACCAGAAACCTGCGTCAGCGAGATGTACACGGTTCCTGTGGAAAAAGGCTACCGGACGCGTGGGCTGGACGTCGACCGGAACGGTGTATTTTGGACGGCTCTGGCTGGCAGTAGCCACTTCGCCAGTTTCGACCGGAGTAAGTGCTCCGTTTTTACTGGTCCGAAAATGCGTGATGGCCGCCAATGTGATGAAGGGTGGAGTTTCTATAAAGCGCCTGGTCCAAACTACAGAAACACGGAAATCGGCTCAGATTTCCACTATTACAACTGGGTAGACCAATTCAACACTCTTGGTCTGGGTGAAAATATACCTATTGCAAACGGCTCAAATTCAGACTCCCTGCTTGCGCTTGACCCAGAAACCGGTGAGTGGACAATTCTCCGCGTACCATACCCACAAGGTTTTCATAGCCGTGGATTAGATGGTCGAATTGATGACCCGAATGGTGGTTGGAAAGGCCGCGGACTCTACGCCACGTATGGAGCTGACGCCGCGTGGCATGTCGAAGGCGGTCCAGTCGAACCAGGGAACCTTGTGAAATTCCAGATTCGTCCGAATCCGCTTTCACACTAGTGGAAACGTTTCGTAATAGTTCTAACGCCGTCCGCTCACCTGACTTATTGTTCGGGTAGTGGACGGCATTTTTTTACCGGAGGCACACATGCTTAAATGGAAAATCATTGCTCTTGTCGGTGTTTTGTTTGGACTGGTGGGTACCGGCTGGGCCATCGCAGAACAGCAGCGCAGCGCATCCCAGGTATTCGAACTGCGTGTGTACAAAACCATGCCGAACAAACGAGAAACGCTCGCAAATCGTTTCCGTGACCATACCAGTGCGATGTTTGAACGCGCCGGAATGACAAACGTCGGTTATTTCAACGCCATCACGGGCGACGACACTGACGACACGTTCGTCTATCTCTTGGCCTATCCGTCGCGTGAAGCACGTGATGACATGTGGCGGGAACTTGGCACCTACGAAGATTTCCAAGAACTCATAGTGCAGGTCGAACGCGACGACAACAGAAAGCTGGTCGAAACGATCGACGCGCGCTTGCTCGTACCAACTTCGTATTCTGAACTGAAATAGGCCGTTCCAAATCTGCCACAACTGGGGAAACAAACAATGCCTGAGCTTATCCAGATGCTGCGCCATCTAAATTTATCGTTCTGGACGTTGCTCACAGTGCTTGTACTTTCAACGTCCGGTTCCGCACAGCAAGGCACAACGGGTGAGTGGCACGTCCATGGTGGCGACGCCGGTTACACGCGATACTCATCACTCGACCAAATCAATACAGATACCGTTGATGACCTTGACATTGTGTGGCGACGTAGCAGCGTCGACGCATCACTCATCCAGCAATGGCCCGATCTGCAGTATTCCAACCAGCTTCGCTCGACACCAATCATGGTCGACGGCGTCTTGTATGCATCGAACGGAATCGGCCTCGTGGAAGCATTTGACCCAGGCACCGGGCAAACCCTCTGGGTGCAAGACCATTCGTTCCTCGGTGATGACACGCCACGCGGCGCATCGAACCGAGGCGTCGCATACTGGGCCGCCGGCACCGACAAACGGATCTTCTCGATTCGACCACCATACTTACTCGCGACCAATGCATCGACAGGACAAAGCATCGACAGTTTTGGCAGTAACGGAAAAGTCGACCTGAGTTACGATACTGAAACTGGCTACTCCGGCACGTCTCCACCCGTTGTTGTCAAAGACGTTGTGATTCTGGGTAGTGCGATGGCTGACCATCCCTACACGAAAGAGCAACATCCTGGTGATGTCCGAGCGTACGATGTACGCACAGGCGAATTACGCTGGACATGGAGTCCCATACCAAAGGCAGGAGAACCAGGCGTCGAAACATGGCTTGATGATTCATGGACATATTCGGGCATGGCAAATGTTTGGACGATGTTCAGTGCTGACCTAGAACTTGGATATGTCTATCTACCCACAGGCGCCCCCACAAACGATATGTACGGGGGGCATCGTCCGGGTAACAATCTGTACGCGAACAGCCTCGTCTGTGTTGATGCGACTACCGGTGAACGGGTCTGGCATTTCCAAACCGTGCATCACGACCTGTGGGATTACGACAACAATGTCGCACCGATCCTCATGGACATCACCGTTGACGGACGGGACATCAAAGCGGTTGTCCAGTTAACAAAACAGGCCATTGCTTACACGTTCGACCGTATAACGGGAGAACCCGTTTGGCCCATTATCGAACGACCCGTTCCAGGCTCAAACACACCTGGTGAGTGGATTTCACCGACGCAGCCGTTTCCGACGAAACCCTTACCTTTTGATCGACATGGCATCACCGAGGATGACCTGATCGATTTCACGGATGAGCTGAGAGCCGAAGCTCTGGAAATTGCCGAACCCTACATTCTTGGAGAAATCTATACGCCTCCATCAATCCGTGGTGAGGACGCGACGGACACCAAGGGCACGCTCCAATTACCAGGTTCTGTTGGCGGCGCAGAATGGGGTGGCGCTGGCTTCGACCCGGAAACAGGAATGCTCTATATTCCCTCCGTCACCGGTGCTTTTGCTGCGGATTTAACACCGGGCAACCCGGACCGGATGAACGTTCGCTTTACGCGAGGCACACGTGCGTTCCCGAATGGACCACGAGGATTACCACTTACCAAACCTCCCTATGGTCGTATTACCGCGATCGATATGAACACCGGTGAACACGTGTGGATGGTGCCAAACGGAAATGGACCACGTAACCATCCAACAATTGAGCATCTCAACTTACCACCGCTCGGCCAACCTGGACGCGCAATGACCCT
>PYIL01329379.1_pt1 | contig 16469 bp, 12 predicted proteins | sample 3578041 | NCBI WGS metagenome assembly PYIL01 (sample SAMN08408023, study PRJNA431606) | Marine metagenome isolate SA_KN192-05_S13_150m, whole genome shotgun... | biome: marine; feature: oceanic pelagic zone; material: water; isolation source: 150 m water sample, 0.2-0.8 um fraction ... | reverse complement strand
CCTCGATTTAATGCGGTCGTCTGCTGAGATGCTTGAGATCGAGGCCAATGCCGCGACCGATAATCCACTTATATTTGCGGAAAGTGGTGACATTCTATCCGGTGGAAATTTTCATGCCGAGCCAGTCGGCATGGCTGCTGACGTGCTCGCCTTGGCTATTGCAGAGATTGGATCATTGTCTGAACGTCGAATTGCATTCATGGTTGACTCCAAAATGAGTGGCTTGCCTCCTTTCTTGACGGAGCATAGTGGAGTTAATTCTGGGTTCATGATCGGCCATGTCACAGCGGCCGCACTCGCATCTGAGAACAAGTCGCTGGCGCATCCAGCGTCTATTGACAGCCTTCCAACATCGGCAAATCAGGAAGATCACGTTAGCATGGCCACATTCGCGGGTCGCCGCCTACTGACGATGGCCGACAATACGGCAGGGATACTCGGAGTCGAACTTCTGGCAGCTGCGCAAGGTCTTGAGTTTCATCATCCGCTAATTTCCTCAAAACCTGTTATGAATGTGCTTCGTGAGATTCGCTCTGAGGTCTCATCATACGAGGATGACCACGCCCTTTCCGATGACATTGCCATTATGAAGAGATTTATTCGGTCTGGGCGTTATGGCAAGGATCTCAAGGACTGCGGTATTCCGAGTGCTCCACGTTCCTGACAAAGCCATGCATGACCCAGTATGCTGCTAATGTTATCAGGGACAACATCAGCCATTTTATTGAACCCATAAGCAATCTCACATCCCAAAATGGCCAAGTAAATTGGTACTGAATCAATTCCGCAGAGTGTTCTCGCATCCAATGCCATCCGGTGTGGGCGATTAGTGCTGACGCAATAATTATTCCGAGTCGTTCATTTATCGGGAACTTGCGAATAGCTGTCAATACGAGAATCAGTGAACTCAAAGCTACTAAAAAGCCTAATTCCAGACCTAAGTTAAATGCGAAACGTGAGAGAGAACTGTATGAACCTGCAAATTGAAGTGTCGGAGTAATCACGGAATCGAACCCGAATCCATAGACGAGTCCAAAGCCAAATGCTGCAGGCCAGCGAAACACAAAATTCGCACCGATAATATTTTCGAAGGCTGCGTAGATAATTGAAATGGCAATAATAGTCTGCAGAAACGATGGAAACCAAAGTCCTGTCGGAATTACGTTGTACGCAGAAGCGAAAAAGGTTATGGAGTGTGTAAGTGCAAATGCGGCTGTGACTAGGATCATTGGGCGGATACGAGAAAAGGGTAAGACTAGACATATTAAGAAAAGCCAATGATCTAGTGTGCTAAATACGTGAACAAATCCAGACTGAATGAAGTGCCAAGCAGCTTGATGCCAACGTGGCTCAAGTCTCACTAGGCCAGGATAGCCTTCATACTCGAATGAACGCGCGGTTCCAGATTGGGGTATATATTTCAGATTAGTGAGTACGTTTAGCGCCCGATCTGTAAAGTCTGCATCAATTGAAAACTTCGCGGTCTCAGAGTGAATATCGTATTCGATTAAAACGTCAAGGAGGCTTTGTTGCCAGTACAAGGAAGTGTCTGGATTCAGTCCAGGTCCTCGTACATGTGTAACTGCTGTGTCGTAAGTTCTAAAAGAGTTGTTGGATGGCAGAGAGGCTCGTGCAGCAAGAAGACGAGGACCACTGAGGGGCAAATTGTCTTCGTATATAGTGATCTGGCCTACTACAGCTGATCGTGCAATGTTACGTAACGCGGGTTCAATTCGAGGTAAATCGAGAAATCCTGGATCTACTGTTGGAATATCGAAGTCTCCCATTACCCGTAATGGCAAACGCAGCAGCAGGTGAAGTTTTTGATTCGCTGGCTTTACGAAGATATGAAAGGTGGCGTCGTTTGGTATGACTTGAGCTGCTGGATTAATTGGTATCAGGAGAAGCCATGCAGATATCAGGAATCCTCTTGAGATATACGATTTCGGTGCGGTCACGTCAAATTTCAAGGGAATTTCCAGGAATCTAAATACCAGTCTGTTTAGTCACTCACTAGGATGGGCTGACTTGGAATTTAACTCCAAGACCAGCCCTTATACAGTGGTTGCGAATGGACGGGTCGGTCACGAGCCTGATTTAATTTGGTAGCCGTCTTCGGTTTCTTCACGAAAGTCTTGATGACAAGCACCACAAGTCTTTCGAATTTCTCCAAGCGCACTTCGGGAACCGCTGAAGTCGTTTGCTCTGGCTACAGTAGTCAGGTTGTTAGAGGCAGTGACGGCATCTGCGGCGATTCTTGCTGCCGCCTCGGTGCCACGGTTCAGCCAGAATTCTTCTACTAGTTGAAACATTGCGGCAAGCCTTTTGCCGTCCTCTTCAGTTTCTGGCCAGTACCGGGCGTCAATATGACCTTCTGCATCTCCAACGGTCAAACCGATTTCCTTCATGGTTGCAGGAAAGTCAGGCTCGTTGAGCTCTGTTTGACGAGCAACAGTCGGGTAGGAACCTAAGAGGTAGAACACAGCGATCACTGTGAATATCTTATGAGTATTTATAATCGGCATCCCATCTTCCTTCTTCGTCAGAACAGAGTAGTAATGCTGCCGAGCAATTAATTGACAGCGAAACAATAAAAGAGGCCGTCACCTCCGGTGCCGATCAGGTCCTCTTGACTACAGCCACGGCTACCATGTGCGGAATTCCACGATGTGGGATTGTCGCCACCGCCTTGCCGGTCGTGATGTCCAACTAGAGCACTACCAGCGCCATCACTGGTCCAATTTGCACAGGTTGTATCATCACTTCCAGAAGCTGCAGTGCCATCCAATTGTGAACCAGTCAGAATATCGTGTCGGTTTACATCATCACCGCGACCGCTAATGCTTTCGCCAGTCGCGCTAATACTGTTTTCTTTACTCAATTTATTGTTATCACTATGTAGGTCAGCGACGCTAGACGCGACTTGCACACCGTTAGCGTTGTGCCATGGACCGCTACCAATACGGTCACGTGCATTCACACCATCTTGGCCAGTTGTGCTTAGATAGGCATGCCAAGTCCGATTACTTGAGCCGGCAGCTTCCGCGACCATTTGACAGTACTGATCAGCACCTGCAAGACCGCCAAGATTGGCGCCATTCCCTGGCCCTTTGCCTGTGAGGAAGAAGGTCATTTCGCTCTGTGTGGAGGTTTGATGGGCTGTTGCAAGCAGTAGGGCGAACGCAACCATCAACCATCGTTTTGAGCTCAAATTGGTGTTCATATTTTCCTCCTAGTAACCCCGAGTTGCCGCAGTTGTCATGAGTCTGAAACGTAAGTGGCCCAGACGTGCACGAATCATGGATTCTACCGTACTCAAGTGTGTATGCAATGATTCGCCCGTGAATTTCTTTGATAAAAAATTTCCACAAATGAAACGCGATTCATATCTGGTCGTGAATGTTTTGTCATATTATGAATGAATGAATAAGTTGGAGATTATTTTTGCGGTTTCGCTGGGTTGTTGTCTCGTGATGATTTCGTGCGGAGACCGCGAGAATGTGATTTCTGTGGCTGATACAGTAGAGGATGTTACACAGCTAGGCAGTTTTGGCCCAGCCTCACATACCTATCAACTTGCAGGTCCATTGGTGCCTGGACATACGACGATGGTGACTGCTTGGGATATTCCAAGAAACCCATTGACTGATGTCACCTTGAGTGATTCTGAAAACGCAGAACAGATTAGGCGAGGTTTTAGGTTGTTCACGGCTACGCCGATTGAAACACCAAGATTGACGCCGAGTGGTATGACTTGCGGTAATTGTCACTTGAATGCCGGTCAACGCGAGTTAGCATTACCGTTAGTTGGGGCGGCTGGCATGTTTCCGGAATACAACAGACGAGCTGGAAGAATGTTTACACTGGAGGATCGTATTGTTGGATGTTTTATGCGCAGTGAGAATTCAGTGGGTGCGACTAACGTTGATGGAAAGGTTGTCGCACCGGCGCCAGACTTTGAAGAGGTCGAGGCGTTGGCAGCCTATATTACATGGCTGTCCAGTGATTACCCTGTGGGCCAAAATCCACCGTGGCGAAAAAGGAACCGCATTGTAACTGATGCTCTAGTCTCAATTGACCAACTTGATCCTGAGCAGGGTGAGTCGTTGTTCACCGAGCATTGTGTCAATTGTCACGGCGCAGATGGCCAAGGGGTGCAGGTTGGTGACAAGCGGGCTGGACCACTCTGGGGACCGTCCTCGTGGAACGATGGAGCAGGCGCCTCTCGTTACTATACGCTAGCAGGGTTCATTCGCTATGCAATGCCGTATCTGAATCCCGGTATTCTTTCCGATGAGGAAGCACAACACGTTGCTGCGTACATAATTGCCCAACCTCGTCCGGAGTATCCCTTCAAGGCGGATGATTATCAGAACGAGGAATTGCCGATCGACGCCGTATCCTATAAAGAGTGATTGCTTAGCCGTTATGGAAGACTCTTATGCACTCGTAGGTCTATCTTCCAGGCATCATTATGTGAGCACGGTTTGTGCCAGCCTGCATCAGCCAAATGTTATCTGAACTTCTCTCCGTTGGTAATCCGCTTGACGCAGATGTTGCATAGGGAAGTCTGACTCCCTTAAAGGAAGTCGCGCTTGCAATATCTTCTCCCCCGAGGAAGTACTGCATCTGCCCAGCGACAGGGAGCGGTATTCGGCCAGCTTCAACAGACTTGACTCGTGCCGCAAAGACGTCCCCGCGTTCGATTCCTGTGGCGGCTAGTTCTTTCTCAAAATTCAAGCGTGGGACATGACCTTCGTGGTAACAACTGACTCGGAATCCTTCAACGGCTGGGTCATCGGGTTCGCACACGATGGAGTTGTTGCCTTGCCGAAGGATATCTCGCTTACCGTTATCGTTATATCGAACGACGGTTGCCCCGGAACGAAGTGTTGGTGCAAGGGGGCTGACTGCTTCTGCTATGGAGTCGCCATTCGTTCCTTCAGTCTGACCGGTCTCGCCACCGTTACCAACAATCATGATGTGGGCACGGTTTGTCCCTGCCTGCATTAGCCAGACACCGTCTTGCCCACGTTCGGTCGGTAGACCAGTAGATTCTGCGGTCGCGTAGGGGAGTCGGACTGATCGTGTCGGCGTTGCTGAGGCTTCGTCAGCGCCTGCAAGAAAGTATGCCATTTGTCCTGCAACCGGCAAGGGAAGTAAACCAGTATCTACTTTGGCGCTGCGAGCTTGAAATATCTCAGCAGCCGATTTTCCAGTTGCGGCAAGCTGACGCTCAAAATTTAGTCGTGCAATTCTATTTTGATGGTAGCAGCCGACACGGAAACCTTCCACATTTGGGTCGTCTGGTTCACAAACTAAGGAGTTGCTGCCTTCCCTTAGCACCGTGCGATAACCGTCTGCGTCATATTCTACGACTGCAGCACCCTCTCTCATTGATTCCGGGAGAGCCTTGACGGCATCGGAAATTTTCTGTTCATTCGTTTGCGTGCTGACTGCTATTGTGGCTCCTAGTACGAAAATACATGCGACAAGGGTGCTTCTCATGAATGGTCTCCCGTGTGTAAGTTGGTCAAAAAAAAGTAGCGGTCTTCTTAGATACGAAGCGCCTGACACCGGTGTTTCAGTAGGTCAAGAAATGATATCCCTCTTCTTGAAGATTTACGATGGCTGTCATAGCCGAAAGCGCACTCTTCACCGGCGTTGCGATTTCGTCAACACCAGCGCCGTTGAGGACTCGGCTTTGTTCGCAAAGATAGATGCTTACTCCTGCATCGCTCAATGCGTGCAGTAGCGGCAAACTCGGGTTATCGACTTCATATCGCTCACGGTACGCCTCATTCGTCATGGCTGCGCGTGTGCCGCCACCATGCAATACGATGGATAACTGTAGGTTTCCTGTGGGAACACCTGCATGCGCATGCATGTTCATGAATCGAGCAGCCGCTTCAAGTCTCATATGTGGACGGGTAGGTTCGCCAAGGGCCTGGAGTATTTCAAAAGCAACCTTGTACACCATGCCAGTGTTCGTCTTGTGGTCTGCATTTGGTAAATCAACATGTCTTCCAAAATTGTGTATAAGAGGGCCATCGTGCAGGTCCTCGCGAGAGTTTTGTGCGCTCGATGACTTCACTGTCAAGAGTAGTGATGCGAATATGACGAAGCCGAATATAAAAATCTGATTCATTCGAAGTGAATTAATCGTCAGCATTTAGTTCCCGTCTCCTGTTAGTGATCTTGAAAAAAGCGATCTTCGTTGTGAATATCTTACCAAAACATTTTGCGATCGTATCACTAATGGTCTTCTGATTACGCGTGAGAGAGTCTCAAAGATTGTTTGGGTAGTTGACTCATCTTGGATGAACGGGGTGGGGGGCACCGCCACGGCCGTTCCCATTAGCAATGCGTGTTTGATTAGGGTGCGACGAGCAACCGACCCTGGTTTTTCAACACGAGACGCACTTGTTGTTGTTTATTGCGCCAAGGCTCACTAATAAATCAATTGTTTCTGGATATGGCTCGATTCGTTGCACGGGCCCATTCGCTAGATCTACTGTTGTTTGACCGTTCCTACTAACGAAGGTTGGGTCAGCACCCTTCGAAACCAGGTAGTTGATCATCTCATTGTCACCACGTGCAGCAGCATGATGTAGCGCTGAGTAGCCACGATGATCTCGTTCGTTGACATCAACCCCCAAGTCCTCAATTAGATATTTAACCGCGCGTAATTGGCCTGCTGGATGGTATCGGTGGGAATTGGCTGCGAAGCCAAAGCCATAACCAACACCTGCAGCAGCTTGGAGGGGCGTGACCGCTGGACCACCTAGTGGAACAGGTGGTAATCCGGATAAATCTTCAGTTGGCTGATTTCGTCTTCGACGTTCTGGTGTTTTTTGGGTTGGTAGGCTGAAGTCAGCACCTCGCGCAACGAGCAACCGCATTGCTTCGACGTCGCTAGCGTATGCGGCCCTCCAAAATACTGTTGCGCCTGTTTCGTTTACGTTTGAGAGGTCAAAATTGTAACCAGAGTACCAAACCTTTTTCGTTAATCTCGCGTTAATGTCTGCACCCGCATCCAGAAATGCATCCATGAGATCTAAATACTCGATGCGTTGTTGTTTATAGGAGGTGGGTTGCGGGTAATCTGCCAACTGCGCATATTTGACATTCAGCACGGCATAGAGAGGCGTACCACCGGCTTCGCTTGCAATTGTGGGATCCCCCCCAGATTCAAGTAGATACTTGGCGAGATCGAAATGGCCATTGATTGTAGCAATGAGAAGTGGTGTTGTACCGTCAGATGAGGTCGCGTTAATATCTGCGCCACCTGCCAGTAGTGCCCTCACAGAAGCGGTGTGACCCTGTCGCGAAGCGAATAACAGCGGCGTTAGGCCACCTTGCTTACCAACGAGTTCCGCATACGAGAGGCGTGAGGGGCCTTCGGGCTCTTCAGCCGGCTCCTTTTTGCCTCCCCCTGGAATAACCCATGCAAAAAAACGCAGCAAGAAATGCCTTTTTTTCTCTTCCGGTAACACTTCAGGTTGAGTTTCTTCCTGTGTGGCGCCTACCTCAGGTGACGCCTTTAAGGCCGCCTCCACCAAGGCCTTGCGTTCCTCTTCAACCCGCTTGTTGCGCTCAGTACGGGCTTCACGAAATTTCTTGTCTACTTCAATAACGTCAACGGTGTCGCTTGCGATTTCCGGATCTGCAGCGTTGGCTAGTAAGGCTTCGATGGCTTCGGTGCGATCGTAAGCGGCCGCAAACATTAGTGCAGTTTGTCCGCGACCTGTTTCACGAGCGTTTACATCAACTCGACCAGCTATTAAGGCTGTGACTGCATCAGCGCTGCCAGATGAGGCTGCTAGCATGAGAGGAGTTACACCAGTGGTAGTTGCGACAGTGGCATCTGCTCCATTATCCAGAAACAGCTTTACAGTGTCAGCGTGGCCACTTCGACTCGCGAGGTGCAGTGGGTTATAGGCGTGAAGGCGCGTTGTTGCTCTCAGATTTGCACCGGCATAGAGTAGCATCTTCGCTGTGTCGAGCTGTCCATTCACTGCAGCCCAGTGTAGAGCTGTCATGCCGTCACCTTGTGCAGTATTCACGTCGGCCCCTTCTTGCAAGAGGGACCGCACAGTGGTGTGGTCACTATGCATCGCAGCATCGGCAACTGGTGACTCTAGAGCGGCATAAAGTAGGGGGTGAGCCTGTGCACTGATGCCTATAATGACGGCACCGAGTATCAGTCTATTCATCATTGGCAACCATCCAATCAAATTGACAGCGTGCCAGTACTGTCACCAAACGATTCAAGGTCGTCGCGTCCTAGTTTATGAAGTAGGGTCAGCATCACGTTCGCCATTGGGGTGCGGTCTTCTGTGATGACATGCTGGTTACCTTTTAGGTGGCCATTGGCATGACCCGCCAAAAATAGTGGACACCGTTTGTGATTATGGATGTTTGAGTTGCCCATTGGTGAACCGTAAACAACCATTGTTCGGTCTAGCAGACTCGCGTCTCCATCTGGTGTGTTCTTGAGTTTTTCAAGAAAATATGGAATCAAGCTGACATGGTACGTGTTGATCTTGGCAAATTCCAGCACGCGGTCTTCACGTTCGCCGTGATGAGAGGCCGGGTGAAAACCCCGTGTGGTACCGCTTTCAGGGTATACGCGCCCATAGGCGTCGCGACCCATCTTAAATGAGAAAACCCGCGTGAGATCTGACATGAAAGCCAAGGCTTGCAGATCGAACATAACCTCAACATGTTCGCGGAACGAATCCGGCACGCCGATTGGCGCTTCGGGTAAGTCACGTGGCGCACCGCTTGTATTCTGTGCTTCGATTTTTTGAATTCTTCGCTCGATTTCACGCACGTCCTCGAGATATTCGTTCAACCGGTGGCGGTCGCTTGGTCCCAGTGATTGTTGTAATTTGGCCACTTCACTAGTGATCCAGTCGAGAATGCTCTGGTCGGTTCGGCGACGGTTACTTCGCTCTTCTGGCGAGCCTCCGGCACCAAATAACAGGTCAAATGCGACTCGCGGATCACGCACCATCGGTAGTGGTTCAGTTGGCGCAGCCCAACTAATAGTGTCCGTGTAAACACAGGCGTAGCCGTACGCGCATCCGCCAGATTGGTCGACGTTCTCGATACAGAGTTGCATCGATGGGATTGCCGTTTCCTGTCCGAATTGCTGCGCGTAAAGTTGATCCATTGAAGTGCCAACGTAAACGTCTGAACCTTCCGTCTGTTTGGGGTGTGCTTGTGTCAGAAAGGTCGCGCTAGCCCGGAAGTGGTCACCACCAGTCTCACCTAACGTGAATGCTTCAGCATTACGCACAGCAGTGTTAGTGATAATGGTTAGATGCTCGCGCATTGGGTCGAGTGGGAGAAGGCTCGTGGGCGTTAGATCAAAATCACTTCCTGCCGCACTTGGGGACCACAAATTGCGTTCGATGCCCACTTTAGTGGCACCGGCTGACCCATGAACCATCTCGATCGCAGCAAGGCGAGTCGGGCTGGCCATTGCAGCTTGTGCCGGCAGGGCATGCGCCGGAATCATGGCGTCTAATAAGGGCATGGCCATTGTTACACCCATGCCTCGAAGGACCGTTCGCCGTGAAAGGTGCTTCTTAGTGAGGTACATTGCCTTTCTCCTCGCCTTGGTCAATGTTGAATTTGCTCCTGTTCCTCGACTGTCAAACTGTCCTCAAAAAGCGCTGGGCCGTCCGCTTGGCTCGTCCGGAACGCCGGACTATTAACAACGCCAAGTATATAAGCAGACACCCGGTTATCGTGCTCGGATGCTTCCTGCATGATCGCACGAATTGATGGCATGTCAAAGTATTCAATGCGGCGGCCGAGGGCATAAGACATCAGGTTTTCGGTAAAAGATGTCAAGAAGATTCGAGGACGAGCGAGCAGTGCGTTTCGCAGATCTGACGCACCGTTGAGTGGTGTGCCATCGTAGAGCTCACCCGAAGCGTCTATAAGGATGTCATTGTCTCTGATACGCCAGGCGCCAGTGGGGTCAAAATTCTCAAGGGCTAGACCGAGAGGGTCGATAACTCGATGACACGAACTGCACGCTGGATTTGAGCGATGTTCCTCCATGCGTTCGCGCAAGGTAAGTCGACGGTTGCCGAGAACAGCATCTGTGTCTTCGAGTTCTGGGACATTGGCCGGTGGTGGCGGTGGTGGACTACCGAGTAATACCTCCATAATCCACTTTCCGCGGAGTACGGGTGAAGTACGGTTGGCAAACGATGTGGAGGCCAGGAAGCTGCCATGTCCAAGGATGCCACGGCGTTCACTGGGCAGGTCAACCTGCCGAAATTTGTTGCCAGTTACGTTTGGGATTCCGTAATGCTTCGCGATGCGTTCATTGGCGAAGGTATAGGGTGCATCGAGAAGTTCAAGGATGTTGCGGTCCTCGCGAACAAGATGTTCAAAAAAGAGTTCGGTTTCTCGACGTAACGCATGAGTAAGAGTACGGTCGTATTGAGGGTATTGGATCGCATCTGGGTGTAACTTTTCGAGGTCCTGCAGGCGCAGATACTGTGCGGCAAACCTCGTGCCGAAGGCCTCGGCGCGTGAATCTGTAAGCATACGCCGTATTTGCAGTTCGACGGCATCTTGATCGTCGAAGCCCTGCTCAATCGCAAAGGTTATCAGCTCTTCATCCGGTATTGTGCCCCAGAGAAAGTAGGACAGACGAGAGGCCAGTTCGATGTCGCCTATTTGGTATTTCTCTCCTTCCGTCACACCAGATGGCACTTGTTCGAAGCGAAAAATGAATTGCGGGCTGGCGAGCAGTGCTCGGAGTGCGGTTCGAATGCCACCTTCAAAATCTTCTTCCTCGGCACCTTTTTGGTAAAAAGCCATCAGGCTGTCGACATCAACGTTATCGACTGGACGCCGGTACGCTTGCGAGGCGAGTCGCGAAATGATCTCCTGCGCGCATGAGAGTTCTTCCTCAAGGGAGATGGGCCGGCAGCTAAAAATTACACGGCGGCTCGGGGTCTCTGAAACTCCCGTGATGTTGGAGGGGCCTCGTATGCTGAAGTCCCGTAGATGTGGGAGCGTCGTGATGCCACGCGCTCCACCGATCTCTGTGTCCGCCAAAGTGTGTTCGACTGGTTCAATGATGTCGTCGACCGGACCGTCAAAGTGCTTCAAAAACGCAGCGGCAACTCGACGAGGGCCGGCCTTGATGGCGATTGCATCTGTCTCGATATTCATACCATTCGGGTCGGCTTCGTGCATAAAGGGATCGATGCTTAAGAGGGCCACTCGTTCACCGTCGATTGAGATTTCAATTTGTTCCTGATCGCCAGCTGTCATGCCATACAAAGCACCCACCGGAGTAGGATGCATTTGCACCTTAAAGATGTAGTCGCCGTCGGCCGGAAAGGTATGCACGATCGCCACGCCACCTCTGGTGCCGAACGGTGCTCCTTCGGCCCTGCGCAGTTGTGATGCGGTGCGAGGGACTTTATAGTTAGCTTCACTTGCTGAGAGTTTCGGATCACCGACAGCGAGTCGACTGGTGTGGTCGGCTGCACGAAGAAATCCTTGGAGCAAAGTTGCCGAAGAGCCTTGGACGTCGGCTATATTATCGAATCCTTGACTTAGAGTGTCTGGAGGAAGGAACGCGTTGACGTCGATTTCTACTTTCAATAAAGAGCGCACGGTCCGGGTGTACTCAGCGCGATTGAGCCGTTGAAAGGTTCGTCTGCCTGGATTCGGCGAAGCGAGAGCCGTTTGATCTATGCGGTCTTCAAGGAGAGTAACAGCCGTTTCGATATCTTGCTGGTCTGGCCTGCGTGATCCCGGTGGCGGCATCATGCCTGCTGTAAGTTTTCGAATTACCTTCTCTGCGATTTCGGCGTTCTCACTGGGATGATTCGCGTCAAAGTCCACCAATGACAAGTTTCCGCGTAGCGCGCGATCATTGTGGCACTGCAGACAATATTGACCGATGAGCTCGGTTGCCTGAGGTGAGTCTGACGCTGGAACTGTTTCAGGAGCCTGTATTGGTACCGCACCTGTCTGGATGGATGCCGTGGCACCGTTATGCGCCGTAATACCAACGCAGAAACATCCAGCGATTAAGACGATCCAGGTAGATTTGCTCATTCTTTTACCGACCGGTTTAGGTGCGTATTTATCGACATATTAATACCACTCGTTTGGACAATGATTGTCACTCTTCGGTCATTGTCCTGGCGAGTGCCTTTTTTATGGCTGTCGTAGCCTGTTCAATCCTGAATTGCAGTAATTGTTTTCCAATGGCAATGGTCTCGGTTTTGTTCGCGATACTTAAGCCGTTAATCGTAGCCTTGCCAGCGGCCAGGCGCTCATTGTAACGAACGGTGTCTGGGTCGATAGTCATCATCATAGCTGTAATGACGTAGTCGTCGTGGAGGCCTTCATTGATAGGCTCCGTGATACCAAGTTCGCGTTCCATGTAGTTGAACACTTCTCGATATTCGTAAAACTCAGGAATATAGTGAACGATGGTTTGACCCCAGCGTTCATTCAGTGTTGCTGCGGTTTGTGCCATGCCGCGCTGGTTTCCACCGCTATCGCCGATCATAACGATGTGTTTGAAGCCATGCGCCTTCAAACTGCTAGCGACGTCGTTCAAGACCATTTCAAATGTTTCATTTCTGAGGCTAAGAGTGCCCGGATAGCGCATGTGTCCCGAAGGTTCATCAAAGCTCCCTTCCGGGACGAGTTTTATGATTGGAGTACAGAGTGCCGTGCCGAGATCCCGTGCGATCCCTTCACAAGCGGCTTCCAAAACGTAATTGTGTTTACCGAGGGCTAGGTATGGGCCGTTCTGCTCGATGCCACCGGTCGGAATAATTACGGTGTTCTTACCAGCTGCAAGAGCATCACGAATTTCCATCCATGTCAGTTCCTCAATCCACACAGAATCAATGGCAGCAATAGGCCGCTCGGAGGCAAGGGCAGCTTGCACGCGTTTCTCCCGTTCTGCCTGTCGACGTGCCTGTTCTTCTGGGCTCAGAGTAGTGCCCTGTTGGGCGAAACTAAGAGAACTGAGGAGAACCGCCAGCGTGAGAACCGAGCCGAGAACAGAGCAGCTTTTTTGCATGATGAATCCTCGCAAAGAACTGAAATAAATTGAATTACACCTGTAACCCTACCACACCTGATTACAAGAATGAGTCTCGAATTCTCACTCTGATACACGCTTGCTTTAACCTAAAAATATGGGGCCAGGCGGACCGGTCCGTGTTGTCTGTCATTGACGACCCGGAGAGCGAGGAGTGCTCCTCAGAAAGTTTCCTGTTTAATTCTGAACGTGGTATCAAGCTCGGCGTCAGTCGTGAGCCCAACGACCCGCCGCGCGACGTATTCACCCAGCATGATTCCGTGTTTAAAGCCGTGTCCTGAGCCTGCACCCATCAGCCACACATTGCTCAACTCTGGATGTCGATCGACCATAAAGTGAGCATCGACGCTGTTAGTTCTCGGGCTGATACGGGTTTCCAGAAGGGGTTGATTCGCTAAGGAGGGGAATGCGTCACTAGTAAAGGTTTGTATGCGGCGAACCTCGTCAGCCGTGACGGTTCTTTGATCCGTGTCCGGGTCGAGGCCTCCAGAGTCCCAGTAGGGGCCAAGCTTTAAACCTTTACCTTCAATATTTGGGAAACCATAAACGCCTTTCGTTACGAACGTGGGACAGTTAGGAAACACAAACTCACTACCATCCATTGGTGTACCCATGAAAAAGATCACTCGTCGGTTTAGCTTGAGTTTGTTTCCCAGGATTTCAGGGAACATCTTTAGGTGCCAAGGGCCACAGGCAAAAACAAAACTTTGGGCAGAAACTATTTCTCCAGTTGAGAGCAAAATGGATTGTAGTTGGCCACCGGCGCGTTGATTTGGGGTTCCTCGGGCGATTGTCAACTGGCCGCCAGCCTCTTTGAAAGCTTCTGCGACAGCGAGACATCCTTCACGACATTTCAAGACACCGGTGCTGGGAACCCAATGACCAACAGTTGCTTCGTCAAGATTGAACTTGGGATATCGATATGCCAATTCATCGTACTCAACACGCTCGTTCTCCACACCAAGTCGGTCGAGTACACTTTTGGTGGCTCGCAGCGTGTTTGTCCACTCGCGACTCAAGGTGATCTGTCCGGTTGGATAGAGGAGGCGCCGTCCCCATTCTTGCTCGCGGGTCTTCCATCGTTTGAGCGCTTCGACTGCCCATCGTGAGTAGAGTTCCCGTTCACCGTAGCTGGCTCGGATTTGACGTGTCTCTCCTCCTGAACTTGATCGAGCATTGCCTGGACCGTAGGCGTCAACGAGCCTGACGGAATGTCCCATCTCTTGCAGGTAGAGGGCGGTCCAGCCACCAAAGGCTCCAGCGCCGATAACCACGACTTCTGGATTCTTGGATTGGAGAGCCGAAACGCGTCGGTCAAAGTAGGTGTTACTAGGAAGTACGATTGAGCAGGCACTTCCACCCGTCACCTGCAGAAACGTGCGCCTCGTGAGGATGTTTTTCTTCATGGTGTGTCAAGGATGCCTTGAGAGAGTCTCAGTATACAACTGAATATCTTCCTGGGTTCTTGAGAACAGATATCGTGGAACTTTCAATATGGAAATAAACTACACGCGTAGGCTTGCCCACACTTTTTATACATGCTAGTTTCTGAGTTCGTCCGTTCTTGGAGAAGGTATGACTAATACGACAGAAAACAGAGTTGCGATTGTCACAGCATCAGGGAAAGGAATGGGGGCAGCGATAGCTGGCGAATTAGCAGCCAGTTCCTACCAACTAGCGCTCATGTCGGTTTCTGGTGGGGCCGAGAAACTCGCCAGTGAGCTGAACGTGATTGGTTTGACTGGTTCGGTGACCGTTCCTGACGATCTTAAGCGACTTGTGGACACGACGATGGAGCGTTACGGGCGAATTGATGCGGTTGTGAACAACACTGGGCACCCGCCCGCAGGGCCGTTGCTTGAGCTAACGGATGATGAGTGGCGGATAGGGCTGGACCTTGTTCTGCTTAACGTTATACGGATTTCGCGGTTAGTTACCCCAATAATGAAAAGCCAAGGTGGTGGTGCCATTGTGAACATCTCGACGTTCGCAGCGTTTGAGCCGTCTTCGACTTTTCCAATTTCCGCGAGCCTTCGAGCCGCCCTTGGGAGCTTCACGAAACTCTATGCTGATACACACGCTCAGGATGGCATTCGAATGAACAATATTTTGCCGGGCTTTGTAGACTCATATCCCGTGTCTGATGATGTCGTTAAGCAGATTCCCATGGGTCGGTATGGTTCCGTACAGGAAATCGCGAAGACGGCACGGTTTTTACTGTCTGAAGAAGCCGGTTATATTACTGGTCAGAATATTCGAGTAGATGGTGGAATTACTCGTGGAGTGTGAAAGTCAATTATGAAGAAACAGCAACCAGTTGAGAGAATCTCGCCCTCTTCGAAGGCCAGTCCTGTGACGAGGCGGTCGGTGTTAAAAACAACAGCAGCTTCGTTCATTGGCTATCGGTTCGCCGGCGATGCGGCAACATTGGATGCTTCACCATCGGAAAGCAAGACGCGTTCCGGTTATCAGCAGCCCCACGTTGCTGTGATTGGAGCTGGGGGCTTTGGTGGTTGGACCGCGTTGAACTTACTCCGGAAAGGTGCGAAGGTCACTTTGCTCGATACATGGGGCCCTGGAAACGCTCGTGCTAGTTCTGGCTGTGAACGGCGAATGATTCACAGCCAACTGTATGCTGTGGGTAGCACAGGTTCAAATAAGGAGGTCTATCGACCACTCTATATGGACATGATCACGCGCTCTCTTCAACTGTGGCGTGAAAACGAAGAACGCTGGAAACGGCAATTATATTTTCCATGTGGGTCATTAACGCTTCAACCTGAGGACGCCCCTAATGGCAGGGAAGCCCTTGCTTATATGCGTGAGCGGGGGACGGCAGTAGAGGAGCTCTCATTGCAGGACTTAGAGAGTCGGTACCCTCAAATCAATTTAGAAGGAGTGTCGTGGGGATTACTCGATGTCGATAGTGGATATTTGCGGTCACGGGTTGCATGTCAAGAGGTCTTTCGAGGATTTCTTGAAGAGGGAGGGGAGTACCGGCAGGTAGCTGTCAAAGCTCCTGAGATAAATGGTAGCGGACTTGATAGTCTCAGTTTATCCGATGGTTCGCAGCTGTCTGCTGACCACTACATCTTTGCGTGTGGGCCATGGCTTGGTCAGTTGTTTCCAGGCACGATTCGGATCCGCGCGTCTCGCCAAGAGGCGTTCTTCTTTGGAACACCAGTTAACGATCATCGGTATGATGACAAACACCTACCGATTTGCATAGACGGCACTCGAAGTCCCAGTGCTGCTGTCATTCCGGACGGCGACTTTCGCGGCCTGTTAGTTGAAGGTGGACCTCCACGTGTCAGGATTATTAATCCGACTACTGAAGACCGCGGTCCCACAGCCGAGCTGTTGG
>PYIL01321982.1_pt1 | contig 16496 bp, 17 predicted proteins | sample 3578041 | NCBI WGS metagenome assembly PYIL01 (sample SAMN08408023, study PRJNA431606) | Marine metagenome isolate SA_KN192-05_S13_150m, whole genome shotgun... | biome: marine; feature: oceanic pelagic zone; material: water; isolation source: 150 m water sample, 0.2-0.8 um fraction ... | reverse complement strand
CTTTGCCTCGGCCATTGGACTGGGGAGGCAATTGGAAGCAAGTGGGAACGTGATTGGGACCCAACTGATTGAGAATGCCAGTTCGGCCTTTATGGAGGGGATGACTGGGACTGCAGTGGTGTTGGCTATCGTATCTTTCGTGAACGCGATACTCGTGAAATTGTACATGCCTGCTAGGTCAGTCGGCGCCGAGTCTGAGGAGTAGTCCGAGCTCACAGCCCGATTACGTCTTCGTGGCCGCACTCTGGGTATGCGCAGATGACCTTGTACCTATCTCGCTTGGGTGTGGGGATCTCCATCCTGATACCGCACATGGAGCACCTGTGGACGGTCGTCTCTGGCTCCTTCTTGGCTTCTTCCTCTAGATCCTTCAGCTCGCTGAGTACCGTCTCAGTGCTGCTTGTGGTCCATCCAATCTGATCGGTATAGGTGTCCACTTCCCCGCTGATCTTCTTGGTTCTGAGTCGGTTCTTGATTCGGATTCGTCGACCCCTCTTCTTCTCTCCAATGGGTTGCTGGCCCGGCTTCCCCTTCTTTGGGTGAGGTGGTCTGCTTGCCTTGGGTGGAGGACTAGCAATGCGCTTTTTCCGGGTCGGGGGGGATTGTTTCGGAGGCGGTGGTCTGGCACTAGGAGGCGGTGGTCTGGCACTAGGAGGGGGTGGGGGGTTGTCAGCCACGGTATCAAACTCAGGAGAGGTGTGGTACCTTTGAAAGAATCGGGGGTGTGGCTGGAATCTCATGCGGGAAATTCGAGTAGTGCGTGTGCCTGTATGGGGGCTATTGCCTCCCTAGCCCCCAGACCTACCAACTCGATCAGGAAAAGGGCGCCGAGAACTTGGGCCCCAGCGTCTTCACATAGCTGTGCGCAGGCGGATATGGTGCCACCGGTTGCGAGGAGATCATCTACGATGATGACCTGTTGCCCGGGTGTGAGGGCGTCTTCGTGCATCTCCAGAGTGTTAGTTCCATACTCCAAGGAATACTCGACCCGTCTCGTGCTTGCAGGGAGCTTTCCGGGCTTGCGTATGGGAACGAACCCAATCCCTAGTCGATCTGCAAGGATGGGGCCAAAAATGAAGCCGCGGGCTTCGGGGCCCACCACGGCGTTCGGCTTCCAGTTGAGGTTTGAGAGGTCTTGAGCGAATCGGTCGGTAATGGATGACATCAGTCCTGGTTCACTCAGGACGGGTGTGATGTCCCTGAACATGATTCCTGCTATGGGGAAGTCGGGAACGGTTCGCACAGCACCGCGAATCCTCTCAATTAGTTCGTCGGCCATAGCACATGCTCTCCGGGGAGGGGCCGGGCCGTCGGGCATTGCCCTCGGGCCCGGTTTCCCGTTACGTATTTCCTCAGAGGCCTAGGACGTCGAACAACCAGCCGAAGGTGGATTCGTCGCCTGGACCTATGTAGAAGAAGGTCATCAGGACGAAAAGCGTCCACATCACTGGATTGAGTTCGTCCCACTTCTGCATGCCGATCTTGATCACACAATAGCTGATGATGCCCCACGCGATCCCATCAGCGATGGAATAGGTGAAGGGCATCATGACCATGGTGAGGAAGGCTGGGAGCGCCATCTCGTTGTCGTCCCAGTTGATGTCCGCAGCCTGACGCATCATCAGTGCGCCGATAATCACCAAGGCAGAAGCCATTGCATATTGCGGGATAGCCGCGAAGAGGTCCGTGAAGAAGAGCCCCGACAGCATCAGGACGCCTACGGTGACGGCCACTAGGCCGGTCTTCCCTCCTTCCTCGACGCCCGCGGCGGACTCGATGTAGGTGGTGGTCGTGCTGGTGCCGCAGATGGCGCCCACGATAGTCGCTGCGGCGTCGGAGGCGAATGCCTCGTCCGAGTTGTGGAGTTCGTCGTTCTCGTCGACGTATCCGGCTTGGCGGCCGACAGAGTAGAGCGTTCCAGAGGTGTCGAAGATGTCGACGAATAGGAAGGCAATCATGACCAGCATGAAGTCAGACAAGTTGTCACCTACTGCTGCCATGCCATTTTCCCCGAACGCCGCGAAGAGGGTTTCCTCGGGCATGCTCGGCATGCTAATGATGTCCCCCAGCGCTGGTGCAGTCGCTGTCGCCGCGCCCCAACCGGGCGCGCCTTCGAAGTAGAAGTTGTATGGGTCGGAGGCATCAACTAGCCAGCCGTATACTGCAGCAGCGAGGATGCCGTAGATCATGGCGCCCTTGATTCCGCGGGCCATCATGACAGCGATAGCAAGGAGAGCTATCATTCCGATAATTGCACCTTCTTGATAGAGCGCGTAACTCCCAAGTTCGATGAAGTCCGCACCGCCGGCTTCGTGGCCTGCTGGAATCCCGTAGGACGTGCTCCCCCACCTCTCGGTGTCGGCCAGATTGACGAGGGTCGCTCCATCGTCCCGGATCCAGCCCATCTCCCTGAGGCCGATGATGGCCAGGAACATCCCGATACCGGAGCCCGTGGCGACCTTGAGGTCGGTGGGTATGGAGTTGATCATCTCTGATCTCCAGCCCCCTATTACGGGTACCTGCGGCAACGACATGAGCAGGAAAAGCAACCCCTCAACGAAGACCGCGAAGAGCGCGAGCTCCCACGCTATGCCCATTCCGAAGTTCACGACCGTGAACGTGAAGTAGGCGTTCAGTCCCATTCCCGGTGCCAAGGCGAACGGCAGGTTCGCCCACAATCCCATGACTACGCAGCCCACGAAGGCGGCGACAGCCGTGGCGAAGAGAATGTCCGAGAATGCCTGTGCGTTTCCTGCATCGGTGCCATCCCCGATCGCTAGCGTTAGCATCGCGGGGTTGACGAGCAGGATGTACGCCATCGTCAGGAAGGTCGTGAGACCTGCCCTGACCTCGGCATCGAAGGAGCTTCCCTTCTCTGTATATCCAAAGTATTCATCCAATTGTTGTACTTCCATTTTTTCACCTTTTTTTCCATTATACCAATGCTTCCGCTTAGGTAAGCCAACGCATGGCTGGAGTAGACTATGAAGAATGTGGAAATACTGTGGAAATGCTAATCTCCGAGCAGGGTAAATGGGGAGTTGTTGGAGGGCATGCATACCTTCATTTCTCCTGCAAGTTCGTTGGAAATCGGTCGGGCGCCCTCCTCTGTTGCATGGAACAGAACCAGATTAGAGGGGTGGCACGCTCTTGCAAATCCAATCAGTCCCTCGTGGTCAGCATGGTTGGAAAGATCGAACTTATCCACCTCGAGGGGGATGTGTACGATTGAGCCGTAGATTGGGAGGCGTCGCTCTTCCATCAGTTTGCGGCCCCCGGATCCTTCCGCTTGGTATCCGGTGAGTAGGATCGCATTGGCGTCGCTATGTCTCAGTCGGTTCAGGTACCAAATGACGGGCCCGCCATCCATCATGCCGCTAGTTGTTACTATAACGTCGGCACCGAGGGCCTTCTTCCTGTCAGACTTGCCAGTGACTCGTTTTGACCACCGGTAGGCGGCCTCCATCTGATCTGCCTCCCTAATTAGTTCTGGGCAACCGAGCCATTGTTTGGTTACCCTGGTCCCCATGCCATCATAATGGACTTCAAGTCCAGGGGCGTGCTTGTAGAGGATCCGAAGAATGTCTTGTCCCCTTCCAGATGCAAACGCTGGAATCAGGGCTGTTCCCCCCCTTCTAGCCACCTCAAGAACCCTGTTGACGAGTCTGGCCTCCTCGTCCGGTCTTGGTCTGTGTTGCCTACCGCCATAGGTACCCTCTAGGCAAAGGATGTCGCAATCGATCGGTTTGGCAGCTGAGGTGTTTGGGCTGTCTCTGGTGTCTATATCGCCAGACCAGAGTATTCGTGCTTCGGGTGTCTCGATTTCAATCATAGCTGCACCGGGAATGTGCCCGGCCGAGTGGAGTCGGCACCTCCATGACCCTGTCTCGAACCAGTCACCGAAATCGTGGGTAACCCAAGAATTCAATGCAATTTCCATATCTCGTTTATCCCAGCCAAGAGGGTACCCCTCGATATCCGACACCTTGTATGTGTCTGACCACATTATCTCCGATACTGCAGCGGTTAGTCTGGTGCCGTGAAGAGTGGTTCCGTATGCGGAGGAGAGCCATGGCGCCATCCCGATGTGATCAATGTGGGCATGGGTGATTACTGCATGTCCTACGTTTGGGGCCTCTGAGGGGTACTTGGGAGGCCTAGTGGGTGCCAATCCGTAGTCTATGAGAAGTCTTGTACCGGTACGATCCTCAATGACGCACCCCACGTTACCCACTTCATCGGCTCCCCCCAAGAAATGGAATCTAATCCCTCCTCTCGGTGCGGCGGATGGGTGAGACGACGTGCTGCCAGCAGAGTACAAGACCATGGTATGCATATGCCCAGTTGTTGTTCTTACAATAAGACTGCTGCCGGCCCCGCCAACCCCTTCAGTTCCACTCCGTCACGTTTCTTCTGCAGATTCAGAATGTTCGCACACTCAAACTGAAAAACTATTACCTACATCGAACAATGTTCAGATGATTATCGTTGATTGAAGAAAATAACGAAAAATTATCTATCTTTTTACAAGAAGAATCTTCTGGAGGCGAAGCAAGGGGGTGGGGGGGAACATTGAGGACGGATTCACCATCGGGATTCGTGGCAAGAGACCCCTCCTTGGAGTTCATTGTAGATGATGACAGGTGCTTCGGGTGCGCTGCGTGCGTAGCTATATGTCCCGTCGACGCGCTCTTATTGGAAGGAATTCTAGCAGTGGTAGAAGAACCCAAATGCACCCATTGCAAGCTATGCATTCCCGAATGTCCAGTCCACGCTCTTTCTCTTCAAGTAGTGGTGACCCCATGAGCACAGTAATCATCCTGGGCGGCAACCTCACCGCACTATCCTGCGCACATAGCATATTGGACTCATGCCCCGACGTGGATCTCCACATCGTAGAGGAGTCAGCAGAAATCGGCCTCCTAGGAGAGGGACCGGGAATCTTTTCTTCATGGCCAGTGACGCCGCTGCACTGGCTTTCGAGCATGGGGTCGCAGGAACCAACCCCAGACTCCACGGCGGTTCGCAGGTCCTGGCTAGAGAAGGCAATGGCAACGTCCCTATCTTCTAGAGGCTGCACCACCCATCTGCGAACCAGAGCAGCATCGACTGATACGACAGGGAACCTCACCATTACAGGTGCAGGACCTCTCGGGACGTCTCAAATTTCATCCGACATCCTCCTAGATCTGAGGGAGAACACGCGGTCCGACGAGATCTCCTGGGAGGGGGGGGTTTGCCTATCGGTTCACTCCCCCGAGGCGTCAACGATTGGACGCAGGCCTGATGGAACCACTGAGATTTGGTGGTGCGGTGCGGACCAAATTCAAACGAGCTGGGTTCAGAGAATGAGCTGGACCGGCCTCGACCCGAACATGTCTCTAGAAGACGAAATCGCTCGAGGCATAACCACTGCTTCATCCACCGTTGATACAATTATACAGGAACCCAGACCACAACCGATGGAGGGCCCATGACACGAGCTGCGGGACCCATCGGCGACTACGTTTGCACCAGATCGTCGTGCACTAGGCATGGCATACTCATCGACCCTGCAGATCAGGCACCTGAGGTTGCGGCCAAGAGAGCGATTGCCGCCGCTACCGCCGGAAGCAGAATGATCCTAGTAGGTGGCTCCACAGACACTGACATGGACAACGTCCATGCCACTGTTGTGGCAATTAAGGAGGCGCTGGAACTAGTTAATTGGGCCTCCAGCCAAGACTCAGAAGCGCACGATTCCGACGACACAATCCCAGTAATCCTATTTCCACAGGGAGCGGCCGCCCTTTCCCCAGCAGCCGACGGCATCACGTTCATGATGCTGATGAACTCCACGGACCCACAGTTCCTCATAGGCGAGCAAGTTGCCGGCGCACCATACGTGAAGAAGACAGGAGTGGAACCGATCCCAATGGGGTATGTGATCTGCGCCCCGGGAGGGAAGGCTGGGAAGGTTGGCAAAGCCGACCTCATTCAGCCGGACGATACGCAGGGCGTAGCATCATACGCCATGGCCGCCGAATGCTACGGATTCCCGATGCTCTATCTGGAAGCAGGAAGCGGGGCCTCCGAACCGGTCAGCACCGAACTTATCCGCGCCGCCAGGGACGCATGCGACCTCACATTGGTCATAGGAGGGGGAATAAAAGCCCCAGCCGCCGCCAAGGCTGCTGCAGACGCGGGTGCCGATTGGGTCATCACAGGCACCCTGACGGAGAGATTTGCGGACGCCGACGAACTTCGCAACTCTATTTCCCGCATCGTTCAGGCAATTCAGAACTGAGCATAGGACAGGCATCCTGAAACGCCACTACCCACCCTGCAGCACGGTGACAGAAACCGACTGCCCCTGCTGCAACGTCGCGATGGAGGTCCATGGAGACGTAGTCAGCGGCCAAATCCATTACTGCAAACACTGCTATGGGCTGCTGGCTTCGGACAGGTGGACGAACACAAACATGACTTCCCAGACCATCAGGAATCTCCGGTCTTCTGTGTTCAACGGCGTCCTAGCAGGATACCGGTGCCCTAACTGCGCCGGTGACATGGTCAAGTCCCCGGTGAAGATTGCAGAAGCCCAACCCATCGAGGTAGATGGATGCCCAAAATGCGGCTCACTGTGGTTCGACAACCGAGAGATTGAGCCTTTCGTTCCCGACTACGAAGACGTCACACCCGACCAATCCCAAGACCAAGGCAAAATTCCTTCAATCGTCCAATCCATCCTTGATTGGTTCTAAGCCGCTCCCGAAGATCTAAGCCGCTCGATCTCGGCTTCCATATCCATGACCAGTAGCAGCAACTCCTCTTCATTCCGAAGCAGCTTGGAATTCTCATCCTGAAGGGCAGTCAACCTAGCCGCATCCGCATCCGCGGCCACCCGCCTTGCCTTTTCGTTCTGCAATTGACCCTCCAACTGCCGCACCCTCGCATCGGCCACACGCACACGCTCCTCCGCCTCTTCGTGGAATGAAGGCCCAGCAAACCCTCCAGCCGGGGCCATTTCGACCTCTCTCAAACGCCGTCTCAGCGACGCTAACTCACCTTCCAATCGAATGACCTCGTCCCATCTCGAGACCACCTCCTCTATGAGGCGCGACCTAGGAATTTCCTCTAAACGCTCCTCGAGCCCCCCATCATCGTTCTGTCTTGGGTTTCTCACGGTCATCAGTGGTCGCAACTAATTCCAAGTGATTCCCACTTGAACCTTGAGGGAAACGTCACCCACACCAGCCCGTTATCCAACGATTCAAAGAAAGCCGAATTAGTCGCGTTTATACAGAGCCCCCAAATCGCCCGCCCATGAAGGCGTACAGGGCAACGGGTTCTTTCCGCTCTGGGAAGCACCTCCAACCATTCTCCGTTGACATCGTTGCAGAAAGCGAGGAAGGTGCCAAAGAACGGATCCTGTCCACATTGGGAAGCCGACACCGAGTCTCCAGACGATTCGTGCAAATCGACGCTCTGGGACCCATCGACCCCTCCGAATCCACCTCTCCGGTTGTAATGGCTCACTTCAGGGGCCAATAGGACAATTCTATGACCTGCTTGGGTAATTCTGAAAGCCCACCAGCTCGGGGGCTTCAGACATGAGGAAGTGGTTTATGCGCCAATATTGGCGAATTCAACAAAGCCAAGCGCTGATTAGCCTAGTGTTCTGGACCTCCACGCTAACCCTGCTAATTTGGCCATACGTTTCATGGAGATTCAAAGCAGGGGACACGATTGCAGCAATTCCGGTTACTTACTTCGGCCTGATTTCCATAGCTGCCTCCGTTCTTGCCATAGTTCTCATAGTGGGCCTTGTATACGACGTAACCCTAGGCCTGTGGAGGGATCACATTACTGTGATGAATGAGAGGAACCCCTTCGCTACCTACAAACTCAACCCTACATGGGGCCTCGCGATCGCCCAAACCAATGAGATTCTCCGAAGGATTGGTTCGGACGATGAAGACATACAACGTCACTGCCGATTCATCGATAGGATGCTAGAATGGAACAGCCAAGAGGAAATCTGGGCTAGGTCCCTTTCATCCTGGAGGGAAATCCTCGGTGACGAAGATCCGTTCCTGTTCCACCTTAGCGAGGATGCTATGAGGAACCTCGAAGAGGCCGCCGACAACCTCGAGGAATTCTAACCCACTGATCGGCATGACACCTGACGCCGAAGAAGTGGTTCGCATAGCGCACCAAGCGGGCACGGCGATTATGGGGATATATGACGAAACGACAGGCATACCATTCCAGACCAAGGAGGACTCTTCCCCCCTAACCAAAGCCGATCTAGCCGCACACGAAACCATCCAAACTGGCCTTCTGTCCGCGTTCCCCCTGCTGCCCCTCGTCTCCGAGGAGGGCAGGGCGGGTAACCCTCTCGAAAGCGAGTTTTCATGGTTGGTTGACCCCCTAGATGGCACTAAGGAATTCATCAAACGCAACGATATGTTCACCGTCAACATAGCCTTGATGAGGCGCACTGGAAATAGGTGGAAACCAGTCTTCGGCGTGGTTCACGCACCCGCAACCGGGATCACGTGGGTCGGCGGGGCTAAACACCCCTCCGAGCGCCGGAAAATGGGAGTGAACACATACATCAGGGTGAACGAAGAAATCACCAACCCGGTAAACCTGGTTGCAAGCGGCAGCCACAGGAGCCAAGTCGACGAGTCCTTCGCCAACAAGCTCGGTTCGTACAGCCTAGTGCGCATGGGCTCCTCGCTCAAGGCATGTGCAGTAGCCGATGGAAGCGCCGACCTCTATCCAAGATTCGGACCCACCAGCTGCTGGGACATTGCCGCAGCACATGCGGTCGTTGTGGCTGCAGGAGGACTTGTGGTTGGCCCAGACGGGAACGAGCTAGACTACGACCTCGTGGACGACGTACTGAACCCGCACTTCTTAGTTGCCTGTAGTCCCAGGTGGAACCACATCTGGGTGGACAATCAGGATTAAACGGATGCCGCGGGTCGCTGGCCCGTTCTGGTGTGCTCATGGGGAACAGGGTTGTTTGGCTGTTTGGCCTGTCAGGCGCGGGAAAGACCACAATCGCCGAGGCAGCGGCGGAGCGATTCGGCACCGAACTCCTTGACGGAGACACCATCCGCGAGTTCTTTTCCAACTCGGACTTCTCCAGAGAAGGAAGGGAGAGGCATCTTCTAGGCATTGCGAGGATGGCAGCCATGATTTCCAAGCACACTCACGTGCTCTGCTCGTTCATAACGCCCTATGAAGACGTCCGCGAGAAGATTCTCGAAATACTCCCTCCCGATTCCGTTTTAGTCCACGTTTCCACGTCTTTGGAGGTGTGTGAGGACAGAGATGTGAAGGGCCTGTACGCAAAGGCCAGAAGCGGGGAAATATCCAACTTCACAGGGATTTCAGATCCTTTCGACGAGCCCGAATGCGCTCACATGGCACTCGATTCAACCGGGGCTGCTGGCAAAACCATCAACGACATGGTCGACCAACTATCACACCTCTTTGAGAAGCCAAAGTCCGTGCTCCTCCCCGGACGCTGGCAACCGCTTCACGTCGGCCACGAGTGGCTGATTCAGCAGGAGCTGGACCAGGGCAAACGCGTGGTAGTGGGAATAAGGGACACCCCAGTCACAGAATCCGACCCCTATCCCGCCCTACTTCGCAAGAGAATGATCGAACACAGGTACAAGGACGAGGACGTTGAGACCTGGATTATGCCAGACATCGAGGCTGTATCCTATGGAAGGAAAGTCGGATACCAGGTTCGAGAGGCGGAGGACATACCCCCCGAGGTATTCGAGGTATCCGCAACGGGCGTCCGGGGCGGTAACAGGGCAAACGTTTCCCAGCAAGTCATGGAGTTCATGATTAACGAGGGGATTTGGGACGGCGAGTGAGCCGGGACCCTGATTCAACCCTGCGACGGATTCTTGACACTCGGCTTGCTCGTGGGGCCATGCCCACGGTCGACAGAGAGGAGTTGCAGAGACTCGCGCAGCTCGTGGAGGTGAACCGTGAGAGACTTGAGACCATCGACCGACAGATACGGAATCTGGAGAGTATCAGGCTCGAGCAAAGCCATGCTATGGAAGCGCTGGAGGGAATTTCAGAGGACGGCGCCAAGGGCATCATGCTCCCCCTCGGAGCAGGCGTCCAACTCATAGCCGACATACCAGCCGACGCCGGTGCAGTTGTTGATATGGGAAGCAGAGTTCAGGCTGAGAAGACCCGGGATGAAGCCACCTCTATCCTGAAGAAGCGGAATGACGAACTGATAGCAATCATGGAGACGGTAAAAAGGGAGTACGACGAGCTTGAGGGACACGTCGTATCATTGGCTAACCAGTTCAACGAAGCCGTCGAAGGGACTCAAACAGACCCACCTCCCACACTAACAGAAGAGGGAGAGGCAAACGCCCCAAAGCCACGATCACGCAAGCGCAGGAAGCGAGGCACAGAGCTAACCCTAGATGACTGAGGCGTCGAAATGGGCCTGTTTGACCGATTCAAGAAGAGGGTCGACGAGACAGAAAAGGAGGGGGAACTGACAACCCCGGTTGGGTCCGAGGAGGCCGCAGACGCACTCGCGTTCCGAGAGGACATTCGGAAAAAGGTCATCACACCCGAACACGAAGTTGGACCCCTCCCCACAGAAGGCACCCAAAGTCAATGGGAGGAAATCGAGGACGGGGAATTGTCCGACCCATTCTCTGCACCCCTGTCACCCAAGGAAAGGAAGAGGGCAGAAAGGGAGAGAGCTACTCGAGAAGCCGAGAACCCCCCCAAGGCCAAGCCAAAGAGGGGGGCGATGGAGAGCACAACTGGTAGACCGCTAGTCTCTGCTACACCCACTCCCTTCCAAGTAGACCTCGCCGAGGACTCCAAGTCTAGAGGCGGCCGACTGATCAAAGGTGGCACGACTCTCGACGCCCTCTTGGACGAACTAGCCATAGACCTCATGTCTGCTGACATGGGACACGACGCCGTGTCAGAGCTCGTATCAGAGCTCCGCGACAACCTCGTCGGCGCGAGGGTTTCAAGAAAGTCCAGTCTAAACGAAGTCGTCGAAAGAGCACTCAGACGCTCCCTAGCCTCCCTACTAGAGGCAGGGTACTGGGACTTCGATGCAACCGTGCGAAAGCTAGCCACACAGGAGACCCCGGTCTCCATCATGATGGTAGGCGTTAACGGAACGGGAAAGACAACAACCACAGCCAAGATCGCCAAGCGCTTGACGGACGAGGGCTACGAGGTAGTGCTCGCCGCCGCCGACACCTTTCGAGCCGGGGCCATTGAGCAATTAGCAACCCATGCGGAACGACTCGGGGTCAGATGCATCAAGAGCCAGAGAGGAGGGGATTCAGCGGCGATAGCCAGGGATGCGATTGAGAGCGCCACCGCCCGCGGCGCGGATATCGTGATTATCGACACAGCTGGGAGGATGCAGAACAAGTTAAACCTCATGGAGGAGCTGCGCAAGGTGCACCGCGTAACCCAGCCGGACCTCGTAATTTTCGTAGCCGACGCACTCGCTGGCAACGACGCGGTCACCCAAGCAACCGAGTTTCAGCGAATGCTCACATTCGATGGAGCAGCTCTTTGCAAGCTCGACACCGACGCCAGAGGTGGTGCAGCTCTCTCCATCGCTCATGCAACGGGCCGGCCAATTGTCCTATCAGGGGTTGGCCAGGGCTACGACGATCTTGAGCCGTTCCGGCCCGACTGGCTTCTTGACAACATTCTAGGCTGAAACAACCATTCTTTTCATGAATCGAACCCCGCGTGGCTTGCCCGAATGTCATCCGCGACCCCACCGAACTCGCTCATCGTAGTGGCTGACAGGATTACCGGGGGCCGAATCCAAGCACTCATGAGACACAGGGGCTGGGAGTCCACAATCTGCGACGACGGAGATCTGGCTGTCGACGAATATGTCAGACTGAAGCCGAACTTGGTTTTCATGGGACTTGACCTCCCTACCATGGATGGCCACGTTGCAGCGCTGGAGATGAGGGAGACGGACCCAGGGGCAAGGATCGTCTTCGTCACCAGCAGAACCCGCCGCCACAAAGCGGCAGACGCGGCCTTCTCCGCTGGCGCAGTAGCATTCCTGACCACCCCACTTACCCAATCCGACTTCGACGAGAACTGGATCAAGATTAACGGCCCGATCCCGGAGGCACCCGGTCTCGCGGATCTCGACGACCTTTACCCCAGCCTGCCTGACAAAGCCCCGGGCGCCTCGCCACCCCTGCCTGAGCACCCATCCCCCGAAGCCCTTCCCCCAATGCCCGAGCACATGGGGAAATCACCCAACCAGAAACTCAGCAAGCTGTATCCTTGGCTATCCACGCTCGCCCTCCTCACAGCCCTAGCGTTAGCATTGGCAATTTTCTTCGGCTACATAGAAGTGTAAGTCTCAGAGCCTCTCGTCCATAATTAGATCCGCCGGAACACCGGAACCCAAACGGCTGCCCGGGGGAGCATCGGTAATGACCTCCACCGAGACGCCTCCGTATTCCAGGAGCCCCTCGTCCAGAGCCGAGAGCCTGAGATTCACCCTCCAACGTTTAATCGCCTCGAATACGACATAGGATAGAAGGCCGAATAGAACAATTCCAGAGCAGACCCAGGCAATCAAGTCCTGAGACGCCATCAACCCCTCTCCATAAGGGCGCTCCAAGAGGCTTCGGCATACGCTCTGGCAGCCTCGCCCCGGTCCTCTGACCTGTGAATCCCAGACCCCACAATTATTGCGTCAGAACCAGCCCGCACAGCATCCCCGGGGTGTCCGTATCTCTGACCTAGGACTCCCTCGGCGGCGGCGAGGTTGACACCTGGGGTCCAGATCATCTTGCCATCACCTGCTGCTGCCCGAAGTGCCATTATCTCAGAAGGCGAGCTACCGTTTCCGATATACCCGATTACGTGGGGGGAAGCAGACCCTATCTCCATCGTTCTCTCGGTGTAGTCTGAACTGAGCAGATTCCCTCTACTTGACATCTGAGCCAACATGATCACGCCTCCTATTCGCTGGGCATCATCCCAAGCTGCGGCTATCCCGTCTACCACATCCGGACCACTGACACTGTGCGAGGTTACAATATCCGCCCAAGACTGGATATCGTATAGGCCACCCATCTGGGTTTGCGCGACCCGACCGATATCGGCAAACTTCCTATCCTCGAAGAGCAGAAGCCCGTTTTCCCGAGCAGCTTCAACGACCCCTTGCCAACCCTCCTGCGTGAACCCCTCTATCATGTCAACATGGGTCTTGAGTGCGACAATATGCGGCCCAACTTCTCTAACGAGGCTGACAATTCCATCTATTTCCGGCACGTCGGCGGCGAGAACAACGAGTGACTGCTTACTAGATGCCATCTCCATGTACTGGTGAGCCAAAGGATGAGCGCAACCGGCCCACCTAGGCCCCCACGCCTCCTCGGGTCGCATCGTGCACCCCGGTCAACTCAGCTATGTCAAGCCTTTGTCTGCCTCAGAAACATGAAGCACCCCCAGTTCCAGCCAGCTCCGTGCACCCAGCTGCGCTGGTAGGTTTGGGCGGCGCTCTAGGGTCAGTTGCACGATGGGGAGTTTCTGTGGCACTCCCTGCCAGTAATGACGCTGAAGTGCCCTGGGCCACTGTCACCGTTAACCTCCTGGGCGCCCTGCTGCTCGGAGCTCTGATGGCCGCAACCTCCACCTCTTCCATGCATAACGACATGACGCTCTTCTTCGGCACAGGACTTCTCGGGGGCTTCACCACCATGTCAGCATTCGGCTTCGAGACCGTCAGATTACTGCAGGCCGACAGCACATCTGCAGCAGCAATTTACGCGTCCCTCAACCTGTTAGCCCCACTGATGGCGTGGCTGGGCTGGTCCCTGACACAGGCAGCTACCTAGGGGTGCTCGAATGTCACCAAAGCCACCAACCCGACTCTTCGAAGTAACAACGAGGGAACTCGCGGGTCTCCCCGACTCCCGTGGAGAAAGCGTCCGCTCGATGCTTTCCGCCGATCACGGAATAGAGGTCTCCATGATCAGAGTCGTATTGGGATACCAGGTATCAGCTGATATCAGCGATGAGGAAGCCGAGACACTGGTCTACGACCTGTTCGCAGACCCAATTATCGAGACAGGAGCCACAGATTCCCCATTGCTGGACAGGTTCCCCGAGCCACCTGAGGCCGCCGTCCAGATTGGTTACAAGCCGGGCGTAACCGACAATCCCGGGCAGGCGGGCCTAGACGGCCTAACCACTCTCTTCCCCCGCCACTCCTCGGGCAGGGTCGCGACGTACCGTACATACGCCTTCTGGGGGGTGCCGGATGACGTTGAGGCAGAGGAGCTGGCAAACGCGCTCCACAACCCAATGATCGAACGAGCCTCGATTGCAGGACCGGAGCGATGCGGCAGAGGCGAATGGCCCAGCCTGGAGTTCCCCGAAAGGAAGCCATCGACGCTCGTCGGCCCGACCACGATCAATTTGGAGGTAAGTGACATCGAGCTCATCGAGATTAGCGAGAAGGGGATACTGGCCCTCAACCTAGAGGAGATGCAAGCCATACAGATGCACTTCAGGGATCCCGATGTCAGAAAGTCAAGACGCTCGTGGGGCCTGCCACCGGAGTCACCCACGGACGCCGAGCTTGAGTGCCTGGCTCAGACTTGGTCGGAGCATTGCTCCCACAAGATTTTCGCGGCCAGAATTCACCACCTCGACTCAGAAACTGGAGAGGAATCGGTGACCGACTCACTGTTCAAAACACACATCGTGCAACCAACAACTGACATTGCAAACGAAGTCGACTGGCTTCTGAGCGTCTTCCACGACAATTCCGGGGTAATAGCTTGGAACGACGATTGGAGCGCTTGCATAAAGGCGGAGACTCACAACAGCCCCAGCGCACTAGACCCTTATGGAGGCGCCATAACGGGAATCGTTGGCGTCAACCGTGACATAATCGGGACCGGCCTCGGGGCGAGGCCGATTGCCAACACAGACGTGTTTTGCTTCGGCCCACCCGATTACGGTGACAGTATCCCAGAGGGGCTCTTCCACCCCTCCAGGGTCTTCAGGGGCGTTCACTCCGGAGTGAGGTCTGGCGGTAACGAATCCGGAATCCCTACTGTGAACGGGGCTATCGTGTTCGATGAGAGGTACATCGGCAAGCCTCTGGTATTCTGCGGGACAGTAGGCCTGATGCCACGTCGGTTAGCCGACGGACGGGACACGCACGTCAAGACGCCCCTGCCAGGCGACGTCGTCTACATGGTAGGCGGGAGGGTAGGCAGTGACGGAATCCACGGGGCTACTTTCTCCAGCCTCGAGCTAACCGAGCAGAGCCCCAGCTCCGCAGTCCAGATAGGCGACCCGATAACCCAGAAGAAGATGCTCGACATGATTCTGGAGGCTCGTGATTCGGGTCTTATTCAAGTGATAACCGACAATGGCGCTGGCGGGCTTTCAAGCAGCGTTGGAGAGATGGCCGAGCTGACGGGGGGAGCTGACCTCGATCTGGGTGCTGTGCCCCTCAAACAGGCAGGACTCTCCTCTTGGGAGATTCTTGTATCCGAGTCCCAGGAGAGGATGACTGTGGGAGTGAGGCCAGAGGATTGCGTTGAGTTCGAGATGTTGGCCAGACTCCACGAGGTCGAGGCAACCGCGGTAGGCACGTTCACTGACTCGGGTGCGTTTGCGGTCAGACACGGGGACACCCCAGTAGCCCACCTCCCGATAGGGTTCCTCTACGACGGATGCCCACAACTCAACCTCGAGTCCGAATGGGTCCCGCCAGTGCACGTGCCAGTGGAGACCCCTGAGTTAGGCCCAAGTGACATGGGGGGGTTACTGGAGAGGCTGATAGCTAGGCCTAACATTGCCAGCAAGGAGTGGTGGGTCCGCTCGTACGACCACGAGGTCATCGCCCAGAGCGTGATCAAGCCTTTCTGCGGTACCAATCACGACGCACCCGGGGACGCCGCGGTCATCGCTCCGATACAAGGCGGGACGCAAGGGCTAGTGATTTCGAACGGGATCGCTCCTAGGTACTCGGACATTGACACCTATGCTATGGCAGCGGCATCTGTCGATGAGGCCCTTCGCAACGCAGTCTGCGTTGGGGTTGATTTGGATATGATCGCGGGTCTCGATAACTTCTGCTGGCCCGACCCAATCGAGTCCCAGAAGACGCCTGACGGGCGCTACAAGTTGGCCCAACTAGTCAGGGCAAACCGAGCACTGGATGATGTTTGCAGGGCATACAGGCTCCCTTGCATCAGTGGCAAGGACTCGATGAAGAACGACGCAATGCTGGGGGACGAGAAGATCAGCGTCCCTCCCACGTTGCTTTTCAGCCTCCTAGGCAACCATCAGGACGTCCGTCAGGCGGTCTCCTCCGACTTCAAGCGCCCAGGCGATGCGATATACCTCGTCGGGTGCACCCTTCAGGAGCTAGGCGCCAGCGAGCTCTCCTACATGCTCAGGGACGAGGGTGCTGGTGGCATAGG
>PYIL01093860.1_pt1 | contig 16659 bp, 17 predicted proteins | sample 3578041 | NCBI WGS metagenome assembly PYIL01 (sample SAMN08408023, study PRJNA431606) | Marine metagenome isolate SA_KN192-05_S13_150m, whole genome shotgun... | biome: marine; feature: oceanic pelagic zone; material: water; isolation source: 150 m water sample, 0.2-0.8 um fraction ... | reverse complement strand
GATCTTTTGAGACACTTCTTTCTTTCCACATTGAAACTTTAGAATAGAAGTCACTTTGTTCAGATTTCAATTCATCTTGAATAGCCTGAAGATCATGTCCAAAGTTGAAGCCGCGTATTTGAGCCTGTTCTGCAGAGTAAAAATAGTAAATTGTGGCTATAATCAATATAGCAGCAATTATCAGAAAACCAAATTTTTTTGATCCTGATTTTTTTGTACGCCCTGATGCAGATTTTACTTTTTTATCCTTCAAAATTATTCGATATAGGTTCCCTGTTCATCTGATTTCAATTCAAGCGTAAATTCAGTTCCACTAATGAATGATTCACCACGTATAGTACGAATTCGTGCAAACACAAGTTCGTGTGGCCATATCTGAACAACTATCTCACCAACTTTTGGGTTATTTGGTGCATCAACAACCTGAATATCTTCTTTCTTAATGCCACACTCTTGAATTTTCTTAATTGAATGTTCAACTAATGGCTCAGGATCATTATGACTTAATGCCCAAACCGTTCCAGAATATTCAATTTGTTGCAATATTTTTCACATTTTTAGTGCGTATAAATGTCATTCATTCTTTGATACAACATTTAGTGTCATTGTACTTACAACTCGTGAAAGTCGTCTTATTTGCATTGACACTGTATTTTCAAACTCTTCTTGTGTTTCTGCATGAATCTCAGCTATAATATCATAAGCACCAAAAGTGACATAAGCATTTTTTATCTGTGAAACTTGTTTTAGTTCATCTAGTATATACTCTTCAGCACCCAAATCACAATTTAGTAATACAAATCCAACATGCATGTTTTTCTTAATAGTTGATATCTTCACTGCTGTTTAAGTGTTAATAGGTTGTGGAGCAATTACCATTTTTTTCGGTTGGATGTTTTAGGAACTCTGGAAAATCGTCCAGTTTTTTTTCGCCTGTACTGGTCTCTTGCTGGTGAATCACGTCTTTGATTGTTTGTTCTATAACCACCACTTCTTCCGTAGTTAGAACGCATTGGAGGTGTAATCCTTCTTCGACCATCACGTTTTAATGGATCAGGAATATTGATTTCTATTCCAAGTTTTTTATTTAAATCTGTCAAGTCAGATTTAATTTGTTTCTTAATAATATTCCAATCTGCGATAGATGAGTATGAAACCAATGTTATTGATTTGCCTTTTGCACCAGCTCTTGCGGTTCTGCCTATTCTATGGAAATAGACCATATCTTGATTTGGTACATCATAGTTAACAACTAATCCAACTTTAGGAACATCAATACCTCTTGCAGCTACATCTGTAGCCACTAAAATATCTGCATTATTCTTTCTAAATTTACTCATAGAGTATTCTCGCTTATTTTGTGACATATCTCCTTCTATGGCAACAACATGGTACTTTGATTTTTGAAGATCACGTGCAACATTACGCGTACGAATTTTTGTGGAACAAAATACAATTGTTTGTCGACTTCTGTTTTCATTGATAAATTTTGTTAGATATTTTTGCTTCTCCCTGTCTTTTATAACTAAGAATGATTGCTCGATTCCTTCACCACTCAAATCATCTGAATCAATCAGAACTCTTTTTGGATCGTTAAGATATTTTTCAGCAAGTCGTACTATGTCAACAGGCATAGTTGCAGAAAACAAAGATGTTATACGGTTTTCAGGGACTCGTTCTAAAACATATTCAATATCTTCAATGAAACCCATGTCTAGCATTACATCAGCTTCATCCAATACCACATATCTTATGTCAGAAGTTCTGATGGTACCCTGATTTAGATGATCAATTAGTCGACCAGGAGTTGCAACAATAATTTCTGGTTTTTTTCTTAATGCATCTAGCTGAATTCCTATACCCTGTCCTCCATAAACTGTTGCAATTTTGATCTTTGTGAATTTTCCAACATTTTTTAACTCATTTGTAATTTGTATTGCGAGCTCTCTTGTAGGTGCTATAATAAGACCTTGAATACCACCTCCATTTTTGATATGTTCTAACATAGGAATTCCAAACGCTGCGGTCTTACCTGTACCAGTATGTGCTTGTCCAATCACATCATTTCCATCTAGTAATAGTGGAATAGATTGTGTTTGGATAGGAAATGGTGTAGTAAATCCTAATTCCTGAATTCCCTTCAGTATGGTTTCTTTTATTTTTAATTCTTCAAATGCATTCATTTTTCTCTGTCTAAAGCAATGAAAGAGAAAGCAATGCCTAATCTATCATTATTTCTGTTTCAACGCAATTTGGAGGTCTAATAAACCCATGGTTACAAATAATTGATTTCATTTTGAATAAATAATTGACTTAATAGCATAATCTAAACTAGCATAGGTTTTTTAATTAAATTTGAGACTAAATATTGTTGTCTAACACAAAAAAATATGTTGTCGCAGGAGTCGGCGTAATGATAGTAATTGCATTGGCCATATCTTTCACTTCATATCTTGGACAATTTGAACAAACTACAACACTTAGCAGTCCTTCATCAGATGAAATGGTCACTGTTCAGTCACCAGTTTTAGGTTCAGAGTTAGCATCTGTCACAATAGTTGAGGTTGGTGATTATCAGTGTGAGATGTGTAAACATTGGTTTGATAACACACGTCAACAGGTTATTGATAATTATATTGATAGTGGAAAAGTAAACATGATTTTTATTGACATGCCATTTTTAGGGACTGATTCACATGTTGCGTCTATGGCGTCCTACTGTGCGGCCGATCAAGAAAAATATTGGGAATATCATGTGATGTTGTATGAACATCAAGAGGGTGTTGACTCTGGATGGGCAAGTAATGAACGGCTAAAATCATTTGCTTTTACCTTAGACCTTGATATGAATGAATTTTCACAGTGTCTTGATTCAAAAAAATACTATTATCAAGTGAAATTAAACCTTGATAAGTCAATGAACTCGTTTGGTATCCAAAGCACACCAACATTTTTGCTAATAAATACTTCAGGTGAGCAGCAACAAATTAGAGGTGCACAGTCATACTCTGTATTTGAACGAGTTATAGAATCATTACTCTAAATTGGAAAATAGCATAAAATTCGTATTTTCAAACTATAGGTATGTAGTTCTATGTACAATAACCACACTAGCATTATTTTTTCCACTATCAATAATATCTGAACATCTATATCTTGAACCATATTTTATTTTCTCAATTTATGATGAAACTGCGTTTAATTTTTCATTAATTGTAATTTTGTCAGTAGTAGCAGGAATTGTTGTATCCATGAATGTTTTTAGAGTCAGATTAGTAAAAGATACAAAAAAGATCGGTTCGAGTATAACTGGGACCGTGATTGGAGCATCTGCAGGTGCTTGTAGTTGTGGCCCAATTGGTTTTTCTGTGATAACGACATTTGGAACGGCTGGAAGTATAGCAAGTTCATTTCTCACTAATTATGAGATTCCGTTACGATTACTTTCTATTGGAATTCTACTTTTAGTATTGTTTACCACAATGAAATCACTTTCGCTTGAGTGTAAAATCAATCAATAGTCTGAAAATTATATCTTCATAATTTTTGTAATGCAAAAGGACAATTTTTTACAACCCACAAGGATTACTTTAGAATTAGATTCTAGTAAATATGTCAAAAATCTATATTCCAACACGTCCCGCAAAAAGAGACTATAATTCTGATGAATTAGACGAAACTGACGATCAATAATTACACTTTTTAATTTATTTTTCTAAATGAATCACTTGGTATTTTCATATCATAGAATTTATCAGGATGGATTATCTTTGCCAAAATTTCAATTCCTGTTATTGTTCTAATACTAGGTTTACTGAAAAATGAGTTTGCGTCAACGGCAAAAACATTTTTTTGTATTACAGCTCGTAAACTCTTCCATTCCATATTGCTTTTTAGATTTTTGTTGTACTCCATAACAGTTCTTTGTACATCAAATCCACATGGCATCATTATGATGATATCAGGATCTGAGTCTTTTATTTCATCAAATGACATCTTTCTGGAATGTTCTGATTTTTTACTTATTAGATTTTCGCCACTAACTAGTTCAACCATCTCTGGAACCCAGTGCCCTGATGTATAGAATGGTTCTATCCATTCTATTGCTAAAACTTTTGGTTTGGTAGAAATTTGCTTTTCATTAAAATATTTTATTCTTTTTTTGAGTGAATTGACAAGTTTAGTTCCTTTTTCACGTGCGCCAATTTTTTTTGAGATTTCACTTACATTACTAATAATACCTTCAATATTATGAGGATTCATTATAAAAAGTTCAGGCTTCTTGTCTAGAATCTTCATGGCATGATCTACTTGATTTGTATATGCAGAACAGACTTCACAGATTTCCTGCGAAATGATGAGATCAGGACTAGCATTTTTTAGATTTTCTATTTGTAGCTCATAGATATCTTGGTTATTTGACATCAGATCTAGAACCTTGTCGTCTATCTCTTTACTACTCATTTTTTTTGGTTCAAAGACACTTTCAATCACATTTGGTTTTTTACTTGCGTCTTTAGGAAAATCACATTCATGTGTCACCCCAAAAAGTCTATCTTGTGCATCTAGCGCATAAATTAATTCTGTAGCACTTGGCAAGAATGATACAATCCTATTTATTGCCATATCTCAAATTTTTCATGATAATTTAAACATCTTATGTTTACCGATGGTCAAATCAAACTTTCTGAATTATTTATTATCATTATCCCCTTACAGAAGTATGGATGTTTCTGGAAATGATGTAAGAAAAGGAATTGAGACTAAATGGCATGAATATTTATCTAAATATGGAAATCTGTTCTCATCAGATGAGATTTCAGGCTCTAGTCCTCCATCAGTCTTTGTAGGTTCTTATGGATACCCTAAGGTGGGTGTAGGACCAATGCTCCCACCTATTCATGGTGATACTAGCATATTGGATATACCAGAAAGATGGGTAGGAAAGAGTTTAGAAGAGATTGTGAATTTTAGATTAAATCTTGTTCGAGGTGTGAACAAGATGCCTATCACACAAACAGATGGACGTTTCATTGAAAACTTGCAAGAAGTTGCCATGTCTTCTGGACCGATTGATTCTGAAATTAAATTTGTAAAGAAGACATCACCTGTCACATCAATTGATGGTGAAGCACCACCATTTGGTCCTATAGGTGAAATAAAAAATGCGGCATTCTCACCAACATCATCCAATAGATTAATTGAAAGAGCTTTTTATGATTCTGATCTAGGAGCAGGTGACGCTGTAATGAAATTATATAACAGTGGAATAAATATCTCCACTATTCAAAAGTGCTTCAGCATTGGTATGTTTGGGAAAAGTAGAAAACTTGTTCCAACTAAATGGAGTATAACTGCAACAGATGATATAATATCTAAGAATATTGTAAAAGAGATTTTAGATTATGATATTTTAGACTCGTTTAGTGTTTTTACTTTTGAGCATATTGGTAATTCATTTGCTGTTGTTCTTTTTCCACACCGGTGGGTATTTGAAATGCAGGAAGCATGGCACAGTGGAAGTTCAGTTGGTTTTGGAAATGATTATGAAAACGCAAATGGAATCAATCATCCACCAAAAATTGCAGGTGCATATTTTGCAGCAAAGTTAGGAATATCTGAATACCTCTTAAAGAAAAAAAAGCAATCGGGTGTAATAGTATTTAGAGAGATCCGACCTGATTATGCAGTTCCTGTTGGCGTTTGGCAAGTGCGAGAAGGAATCAGGCAAACCATGAAAACTAAACCAAATATTGCTGAATCCATTGAAGATGCAATACAACTAGCCACAAAATCTATGAGTATCAGTAAAAATGAATGGTTAATTCATGGCGCAATGTTAAAACTGATCAAACAAAAATCAATTTCCGATTTTTTGTAAATATACTATTTATTGATCAATCGCTGGAAAAAATCATTGAAAAACAAAAGCATCATAATTGGAATTTTACTAGTTTTATCACCCATATTATTTACACTTATAGCGTATCCTGATAGTTTTAGCTTAAGCTGGAATCAAGGTAGAGGTGGATTTTTGTTTGCAATGGCATTTATTGTTGCTGAATTAGTGGGAATTAAGTACGTAATACCAACAAAACGATTTTTTTATTGTATACCACTGATAGGCGTCACAATAGCATTCTTCGCAGCGCTCCCATATGGTCTACATGACTACATTATGAGCTTGGTTGATGTCTTTGGAGTTTTGGAGTATTCCTGGGCATGGCTTTTTGATTTTACTGTAATTTCAATTTTTGTCACATCTGCACTTGTAATACTATTTGGTAAAAATTGGATTAGAATTGCACCTGCAGGACCAATTTTTCTTTCTGGCAGTGCAATAATTTTAGCACTTGATTCATTTTTCCCATATGATACATTAGGACCACTACAATACATTGTTCCATATTTTGTTCAGGCAAATGTTTGGGTAATAACAGCACTAGATCTTGGTGTTGCCACAGCACGTGATAATCTTATGTTTCTTAATGGCGATTTTGGTCCTTTTGCAATGCAAGTCTTTTGGCCATCAGCAGGAGTTCATAGTATAATCATCTACTCGCTTGTAATGATGGCATTTCTAATCAAAATGAGAATACCAAGAAACCGTAAGATGATGTATTTTGTAATTGGTATTGGAGGAACTATTATTGTTAACCTGATTAGAATATTCTCATTGTCTGTTTATGCATTAAAGGTGACAACAGATCCTGAAGCATGGGAAGAATTCCATTCAGTAGCTGGAGAAATTATGTTTCTACCGTGGTTATTCATATTCTTACTAATAGTCACTGCAGTTGAGACAAAGCGATTAAAAAAATTAGAAGAGTCAGAGCAAAGCACTCAGAAATAATTCGTTATATCACTCTGTCCTTCTAAATCTGTTAATTCTGAAATCCTTAACCCAATTCTCCTAATCAATAATTCCTGTGTTTCTAATGATTCTGCCAATAATTGTGTGGAAACTTTTTCTAATTCAGTAATACTACTAGTGGGATTTTTTAGCATCTTTGATTTAGTTCTTGTTGATAAATCTTCATTTACAAATTGTATGCCTATAGAGCGAAACATTTTCTTTTTGTCCAGAGATATCTTATGAACTTGCTCACAAAGAATTTTCAGATTTTCCTTCAAAAATTGTAAATCTTTAGAATTTTGTTTTAATGTTATAATTTTACTAAATTGAATTGTAGGAGGACGTGGCTTTACAGGGTTTTCATCAATTCCTCTCACAGAATTGTATATGTACACACCTATTTTTTTCCCAAACATCTTGCTCAGGTCAAATACATCAAATTTATTGGCATCCTCTACTGTTTTACAATCAAAATCTCTAAAAATGGATTCAGTTTTTTTACCAATTCCTGGTATTACATTAATCTCTAAAGGATCTAAAAACTTGTTAATTTGCTCTGGCGTGACAACAGTCAGGCCATCTGGTTTTTTATAATCTGATGCAATCTTGGAAATTAATTTATTTGGCGATACACCAATTGAACAATTCATTTTTAATTTGTTTTGTATTTCATTTTTTAATTGTTGGGCCAGATGAGTAGCGGATGAATAATCTTCGTTTGTTCTCCTAGTCACATCCAAATAAGCTTCATCCCTACCTACATATTCAAACACATCTGCAAAATTTTCAATTATTCTCATTGCAGAAGATGAAATATCTGAATAGTAATCAAAATCTGCAGGCAAAAATGTCGCATTCATGTTATTTTTTAATTTATTTTTTGCAAATGTAATTGGAATTCCAGATTTTACACCAAATCCTCTTGCAACGTAATTGGCTGTTGCGACTGCACCACTATCACCACCACGATCTGAAAATATACAAACCACTGTTGGGGTTCCTTTTAGTTTTGGATTACGCATTTCCTCACACTGTGCATAAAAATAATCAAAGTCAACATGAAAGATAATTCTTTGTCCCATGGACATTAGTAGATTTTAATATTTATTACAATTTGGATGTGAGTCATCTTTTTTAAAACACTTAGAAGTAAAATTGCTATTGTTTTATCTTGGATAGATGAATATGTACAATTTTCCATGTACTCTGTTTTATCAAGGCAAATGTAGCTCTACCTTTGATTGTAATATGCTCACCCGTGAACGCCTTATTGTCTACTAGCATACCTTTTTGAAATAACTCAAATGCTACAATAGATAAATTATCAAAGATAGTAATTTTTGGTTTAATTATCTCATATTCATAATCCGAGATACTAACAAATCTTAATTCTTCTAGTGCTATAGACGTCGCAAAGTCTTTTAGATCATATGGTGGTACATCACTAAAACTTGAAAAATCTGGACTGTTTAATTGAAGATCCTTTAGCATGCCTAAGTTTTTTGTTTTTCCAATTTCAAAAAAAGCCTCAACTATTTTGATTATTTCTTCTCTATCTGACAAATTTTCATCACTTCTATTTTAAAGCGAATCTTTAAATGTTGATCCATTGTTTTGGAAGATACTAATGCAAAGAATTAGGGCAACTAGCACTGTAGGTATTTTATTACTAGTTGACCTTGTGCTGTAAAATTACAGCCAAAATTTTGACACGATTAAAATTATGGTAGGAATGAAAAATAATAAAATGGAAACTATGATCGGCGCCACAGCGCTAATGAAATCATTGGAAAAAGAAGGAGTAAAGGAAGTCTTCGGCCTACCGGGAGGTGCAAACCTTCCAATGTATGATGAGTTGTTCAAAAGTAATATTCGTCACATATTGGTAAGACATGAGCAATCTGCGGCACATATGGCAGATGGCTTTGGTAGGGTTAGTAGAAAACCCGGAGTTTGTTTTGCAACTTCAGGACCGGGAGCAACAAATTTGTTAACAGGTATAGCTACTGCTCAAGCTGATTCATCACCAATGGTTGCAGTCACTGGACAAGTTCCAGTTCCCATGATTGGCAGAGATGCATTTCAAGAGAGTGATATTATAGGAATGGCAAACCCTGCTGTAAAATATTCATATCAACCAAGAACCCCAGAAGAAATACCTCAAATTGTGAAACAGGGATTTTACATTGCAGAAACTGGTAGACCCGGACCGGTTTTGTTAGACATACCAAAAGATGTACAACAAAATGAAGCTCAGTTTACATTTCCTGACGAAGTTAGAATACCTGGTTACCATCCATGGACTGATCCAGATATACCTAGTATTGAGAAAGCAATACAATTACTCTTGTCAGCAGAGAAGCCAATAATTTTAGCTGGAGGAGGTGTTATCATATCATCAGCATTTGCAGAATTACAATCTATTGCTGAGATGTTAATGATTCCTGTAGTCACTACTTTTAAAGGAAAAGGTGCTTTCCCTGAAAACCATCCGCTATCATTAGGTCCAATTGGAATGCATGGACATGCTGAGGCTAACAAAATAATGACAGAGGCAGATTGCGTATTGGCAATTGGAACAAGATTTTCTGACCGTTCAGTAGGAACGTTTGAGGAATTTGAAAAGAATTTGAAAATTATACATATGGATGTTGATCCTGCGGAAATTGGAAAAAATCAAACTACTTCTGTTGCTGTAGTTGGTGATGTTCAAGCGTCATTACGAATCTTGGTTAAATTACTTATAAAAAAGGCATCAAAAAAATCCAATGATAATCCATGGTTTAAACATGTTAAAGAAGTAAAAGAATACTGGCGTGAAAACTTAAAACTCCATCCAGGAGAAATGGGTGCTGCCAAAATTTTACGAAAGTTAAGAGAAGTATTACCAAAAGAAGCTATAGTCACAACTGAAGTAGGTCAACATCAGATGTGGGCATCATTATTTTATGATGTAATACAGTCAGGAACTTTCTTTAGTTCTACTGGGTTAGGTACCATGGGTTGGGGATTTCCTGCTGCAATTGGTGCAAAAGCTGCACGTCCTGGCGTACCTGTAGTTGATATTGCTGGTGATGGAAGCTTTAACATGACTGAAAATTCACTTGCTACATCGGTTTTAGAAGATTTACCTGTTATTGTATTTGTGATGAATAATTATACATTAGGAATGGTTGCACAATGGCAAAGAACTTTTTATGATAGACGCATGATTGGTGTAGATCTTAAAAGATGTCCTGATTATGTAAAATTAGCAGAGTCTTATGGTGCACAAGGTATAAGAGCCCAGTCATTAGATGAGTTGGAAAAGGCAGTAAAAGCAGGATTGAGCAGTGACGTCGCAACAGTTATTGACATTCCAATTGATCCAGAAGAAGACGTTTTACCATTTGTAGCTCCAGGAACTTCATTAAAGGATATGATCTTACCATCATAGTGATTATAATGTGGGCAATATTATCAATCAAAGTAGAGAATAAACCTGGTATCTTGTTTAAGGTGACCCATCTTTTCCGTTCACGAAATTTTAACATTGACAGTATATCTGTAGGTGTGACTGAAGACCCAAAATACTCTAGAATGACTATAACTACAATTGGTGATCAAAGACAAATCTCCCAAATAGTAAAACAACTTGATAAGATGATTGATACAATAGAAGTACATAGACTAGATGAAAATAATACAGTGTATAGGGAGTTAGTCATGTTCAAGATAAAAGTAAGCAAGCCGGAGGATAGTATGGAGATAAACAAAATGGCTAGTGCGTACGGGGCAAAAATCCACGATGCAAAAAAAGAATCAATTATGGTTGAAATGACTGCAACACCTCATCAAATTAGTGCATTTGAACAATTGGCAAACAAGTTTGGCATATTACAAATTGCCAGAACCGGAATTACTGCGTTGGAGAGGAGTAAGCATTGAACGTAAGAATATTTGATACTACATTACGTGATGGAGAACAAACACCAGGCGTCTCACTTTCACCTGAAAAGAAATTAAACATTGCAAAAAAATTAGATGAGTTAGGCATAGATGCAATTGAAACAGGCTTTCCTGTTATCTCTGATGGTGAACGTAAAGCAGTTAAAATGATCACAAGTGCAAATTTAAAAGCAGAATTATGTGGTTTAGCACGTACTAATAAAAAAGATATTGATGTGGCAATTGATTGTGGTTTAAATTACATCCACACTTTCATTGCAACATCTGATATCCATTTAGAATATAAACTCAAAATGACTCGTGATCAGGCATTAGCAAAAGCAGTAGATGCTGTAGAGTATGGAAAATCAAGAGGATTACAAGTTGAATTTTCAGCAGAAGATGCAACAAGAACAGATAGAGATTTTTTGAAAAAAGTTTTTGGAGAAGTTGCAAAGGCAGGAGCTGACAGAATTGATATTCCTGACACAGTGGGCTATTCAACTCCACAATATATTGCAGAGATTACTAAGGATGCAATAGATGCAACAAAGTTACCAGTGAGTGTTCATTGTCATAATGACTTTGGATTGGCTGTAGCAAATGCTATATCAGGAATTCAGGCAGGAGCAACATGTGCACATGTAACCATTAATGGAATAGGCGAGCGTGCAGGAAATGCATCATTAGAAGAGTTTGTAATGGCATTGAACAGTTTACAATTTGAGCAAAAGTGGGAAACTAACATTAACACAAAATTACTCTATGAAACATCACGTTACGTTTCAAAATTAGTTGGAATTACAGTTCAACCAAATAAGGCAATCGTGGGAGAGAATGCATTTGGCCACGAGTCAGGAATTCACACTCACGGTGTATTAAGTAATCCACTAACATACGAGCCAATTAGTCCTGAAATTGTTGGTAGAACACGATGGCTTCAAGTTGGAAAACATGCTGGAATACATGGTATGAATGCAATGTTAAAAGAATATGGAATAGAACCGAATGATGAACAAACAAAACATATTCTTGATCAAGTAAAAAACATAGGTGATCAGGGTAAACAAGTCACAGAAGTTGAATTATTGTCTATTGCAAATGAGATTATTGGCGAAAATAAGTTAAAGAGAATTGTACAACTAACCGGATTTTCAGTTTCTACTGGAGTTGGAACAATGCCATACGCATTTGTCAAGCTCAATATAGATGGAAAAGAAGTGTTTGCCACAGATTATGGGGTAGGACCAGTAGACGCATCATTAAATGCAATTCAAAAGATCACTGGACAGATCACTGATGAGGTTAGATTAAAGGAATATAGATTAGATTCAATATCAGGTGGGGCTAATGCATTATGTGAAGTTACAGTAAAAGTTGAAGATGCACGTGGAAATATAATTTCATCAAAGTCAGTTGGTGAGGATATTGTCACCACAAGCGTTCAGGCAATGGTTGACGGTATTAACAGAATAATGTTAAAGAGCCTTCTAAAAGAAAAAAAAGTTTAATCACAAGAAAAAATTATAGGTGTTCAGATGTATAACATATCATTAATCACTGGCGATGGAATTGGTCCCGAATTATCAGAATCAGTCACTTCTATTTTGGAAACTTTACATGATAAATTAGATGTAAAAACAAAAATTAATTCTGTAGAGGCAGGAGACAACGCATTAGAAAAATATGGTAATGCATTACCTGATGATACTTTCAGAGCAATACAATCATCTGATGCATGTTTGAAGGCACCTGTTGGCGAGAGTGCAGCTGATGTCATTGTGGTACTTAGGAGAAAACTTGATTTATTTGCAAATATACGACCTGCAAAATCATATCCTAATACACCATCATTACGTAATGATGTTGATTTAGTTATAGTTCGAGAAAATACTGAGGATCTTTATACTGGACAGGAGTTTATGATAGATGATTCTGCAGTAGCATTAAGAATAATTACCGAAAAGGCATCAAAAAGAATAGCATCATACGCATTTCAAACTTCCATTCAGAGAAATCAGAAGAAACGAGTCACATGTGTACATAAATCCAATGTCATGAGGAAAACAGATGGCTTATTCGCTAAAAGTTGTGAATCTGTTGCAAAAGAATTTCCTGATATAAAATTTGATCAGATGTATGTTGATGCATGTTCAATGAATTTGATCAGGCAGCCTCAGGAATTTGATGTAATAGTTACAACTAATTTGTTTGGTGATATACTATCAGATGAGTCATCACAGGTGGTTGGTGGGTTGGGAATGGCGCCTGCTGCAAATATTGGAGACAAATTTGGATTATTTGAACCAGTTCATGGTGCAGCATTTGATATTGCAGGTAAACAGATTGCAAATCCTACATCGTTTATTTTATCAATCAAGATGATGTTGGAGTGGTTAGGAGTAAAAAACAATGATCAAAACTCTTCAAATGTCGCAAAAATCCTTGAGGATGTTATATCAGATATAATCAAATCTGGAGTCACAACAAAAGATATTGGTGGTACTATGACCACCAGAGACTTCACTAATGAGATCATAAATAAATTATCGTCTTAGCCCACTAATTCTTTTAAGGTTTTCAACAATAATTCATCTTTCCAGATAATATGTTCTGGATAACAATTTAGCATGTGACCATTAGGCGTTCCTTTTGTAGAATAAAATTCCCAATTTTCGCATTCAGTATCATATTCAAATGGATGTGTATTTTCATTTTCCCAATTAAATCCATTTGTAATGTCTTCTGTAGGATAGTTATGACCGCGGATCAATGTTATCAAGTTATTTGTGGTGTCTACATCTACTTGAGCGTATAATGCATTAGGGTACAAAAATATCACATTGTCATGTGATGTAATTGCATTAAACATTATACTTGATACATATTCATTATGTAAAACTATGACACTATCATATTCATCTAAAATAGTTGGATTAGTATGTAGTTGTCGATCTGTTATAGATTCATAATTTAACAAGTCTAGTATCTTTACAGCATTTACACTAGATGTGAAACTAAAATCTGTTATTGAGTTTGTTATTGGTATCGTTAGACATGTTTCATCACAACTCCCACCATAAAAATCATAAAATCCATATGGCGAATATGCACTAGCTGTAAACGTTGGAATAATAACTATAACTTTATTTTTTTCATTAGTAAAATTAATTTTATCATATCTGTCTTCAAATTTATCTCTAAGTTGAAAATCGGATTGATGTATGATCGATCCATCCTCAGTGAGAAGATATTGCGGTTCGCCAACTTTTCTAAATAACTCATCATGGTCATATTCAATATATTTAACCATCCTATTATTTTCATATTCTTCAACATAGAGATAATTTTTGTTTATTCCATCATTGTCTTTTGTTAACACTTGAATTAGTACGAGTTTCTTGTCATCATATTCATCTATAACAGCCTCAGAGAATTTTAGATATGTGAATCTCGCTGTTTCGCCAGTAATTGTGTCTATTTCAACCCAAATCTGGGTAAATTCCTCACCATTCTCATCCATTTCTATCGTTTCCATGTAATGTAAGATGGCATTTTTTGAAAATGCACTTTGGGTTTGTATTGTAGTGTCAAATAATTTTCGATCCGATGGTTGTGTCACAAAGTTTGCTGATTCAATTATTTCATCCTCTGGTGTGTCATCGATTATAGATGTACCAGAATAGGTTATGGCCAAAACCACTATTGCTAACACAACAATTACACCACCAATAATTTTTGGATTCAATATAAAACCCGATTTACTATCCAATTAATAACATCCACTATTATTACATCAAAGTAGAATTCCTACTAGGTTGCATATGGATCAGTCAAACGAATTGACTAACCTTGCCTTCTTGTGTCCCAACCTTTAGCTGATGCATAGCTTCTTTTCAGTGCAGCCAAATCATGTCTTAGCCAACCTATCTTAGCCGCATTGCTACGTTTTTTTGTTGTATTCATAGAAATAAGAGATTTCGTATGAGCAAAAACCATTCTAGTCATTAATGATTGGTTTTTTGATTTATTTTTTTCTAGTTATTATTTATAAAAAAAGGAAAAATCACTGCTGTTCAGGTGTGACCTGTAAGCTAGCTTGATTTTGTTTATCACCAATTAATGATAACAGTGGCATTGCATCCCATTGGTACATGTACGTAGCCAGGATTGGTTTTGTTATGTTATCATATTTTGTATAGAACACTTCAGCCTCATTTTTGGTAGCCTCAATAATAGACATTGCAGTCTTATTATCATCAAATGAGCCACTCCAAATCATTTTCCCAGAATTATGCCATTCGTCAATAATCAACGAAAGTGCAGGTTTGATATTTACTATTTCTTCTGGCTTTGCGTCTTCTTTGAAAACACTGACTAGGACAAAAGGTTCTCTGTTACTATCTTCCATACAAAACCATCAGAATTTAATTATTAAAAACCTCTGAACTTTTTACAAGTCTGTTCTATATTGTTAGAAAAAATACCGTTAGCAATACTTCCGAACCAAAATGACGAAAATTTGGTAAGATCAAGCGTTTATTGGTAATACCGCTAACGGCAATAACACTCTTTAAAATTAATAATTAAAAATAATGCTGATTATAATATTGGAGTCTAATTTATTATTCTATAATCTTAGAATATAAAATAAGAATTCTCCATTAGTTTAATTAGTTCTGCCTAAGAATTTCCGTCATGTCTAATGGAAAAATTGCAGGAGTTGCTATTGGCACACTTGCCATTGGTATTGCAATAGGATTTTTCATACCAACTGATTCTGGAATTGAACAAACTGCACCAGTAACTATGCAGTCAGAATCGATTGATTATGGAATTGATAAACTAACCATTGGATTCATTCCTTCTGAGAAAGCGGATGAACTTACACCAAAAGCTGAGTCTCTTGCAGATTTCTTGGAATCTGAATTTGATGGTAAAGTCGAAATTGAAGTTGTTGTTCCATCTAATTATGAAACAATAATTGAAGGATTGAGATTTGGACATATTCATGCAGCGTTTATGGATACAGGACCTGGCTGGATTGCACATGATAGAGCAAATGCTGAAGTTGTAATGGCTGAAGTTAAGAAAGGTAAAGTTGGTTATTACGCAACTGTTTGGCAGAGAGCTGACTCTAGTTATTCGTCTATTGATGAGGCAATTGGAAATAAAGTTGCATTCACTAGCATAACTGGTTCATCTGGATTCATCAGACCAATCGGAACACTAGTTGATCGTGGATTAATCACTGTCGAAGGTGACGATATTGTAGCGTTGAAGCAAGCATTGGATAATTCATTTGAATATCACGCATTTGGTGGAGGATATAAGGCAGCACTTGAATTACTTCTAAGTGGTTCTGTTGAAATGGCATTTGGTTCTGATATAGCTCCCGGAAAATATCTAACACCTGAGCAGCAAGCCAATCTCAAAAAAGTTGATACACTTGGTTTAGTACCATCTCATGTTTTTGTTGTATCTGATGATTTATCATCTGAGACAAAACAACATTTGGTCGACTCCATGGTAAAACTTAATCACCAAGATAACAATAAGATTCTCAAAGATGTTTATGGTGCTGATGCATTGTTACCAACAACTGCTGAAATGCACATAGGAAACTTTGGTGAGTATCTTGACTTGTTACCTGGAATTGAGCAAGCAACTTTTGATAAGAAAAATTACGACACTCCAAAATAATCTTTTTTCTTTTTTAGTCAGAATTAAAATTCTCACGCATGAATTCTCATTCTAGGTTCTTAGAATAAGGAACGTTTTCATCTATATTTATTGCTTAGATGAAATCAGAATTTTTTATTAGCACATTGAAAAAACAAATTAGTTCATCATCATCAATATCTACAAGGTCAATT
>PYIL01028738.1_pt1 | contig 16718 bp, 13 predicted proteins | sample 3578041 | NCBI WGS metagenome assembly PYIL01 (sample SAMN08408023, study PRJNA431606) | Marine metagenome isolate SA_KN192-05_S13_150m, whole genome shotgun... | biome: marine; feature: oceanic pelagic zone; material: water; isolation source: 150 m water sample, 0.2-0.8 um fraction ... | reverse complement strand
TCTGCAACGGCTGTTGGAATTGCGCGTAGTCCCTGTGGTCAACGAGAATGACGTGGTGGCCGTCGATGAGATCGGCGAGGTGTTTGGCGACAATGACCGCCTATCGGCCCTGGTGGCCAACTTGGTGGACGCCGACCTGCTATTGACCCTGACTGACATCGATGGCCTTTATTCGGCTGACCCCAGAACCAACCCCGATGCCACGCTGATCCAAGAAGTCGAACAGGTGGATGCCAGCATCGAAAGTATGGCCGGAGAGGAATTGCACCCGTGGGCCAGGGGCGGCATGGCCACGAAGCTAGAAGCCGCCAAGTTAGTGACCGCATCTGGTATTCCAATGGTCATGTGCCGTGGTCGTGCGGAGAATGTCGTTCTTCGCGCAGCTAGAGGCGAGTCTGTGGGCACGTTCTTCAAGCCTGCTAACGGTAAGATGGAAGCCCGCAAACGGTGGATGCTGAGCGGCATATCCCAGAGAGGACAGATAGTAGTTGACTCTGGAGCGGCCGGGGCGTTGGTCAAGGACCACCGGAGTCTGCTGCCTGCCGGAATCCAGGACGTCGAGGGTGATTTCAGCCGCGGCGAGTCCATCTATGTGGTGGACGCGAACGGCGTCAAAATTGCCTGCGGTATCGCTAACTATGCGGCCCGGGACATTGGCAAGATCCAAGGGATGAACTCAGAATTGATTGAAGAGACCCTGGGTTACCACTACGGCCAGGAAGTGGTGCATCGGAATAACCTGGTCCTACTGTAAGGCATTGATCATGACTACCAAGAATGTAGAAGACATAAAAGCGCTGGGCAAATTGGCCCAACAGGCTTCACGTAAGCTGGCCAGGTTGTCCACCGAGGATAAGAACCAGGTGCTGTTGAATCTGGCCGAGCTCCTTCGGACGGAACAGGAAGCTGTGCTGTCGGCCAACCAAGAGGACTATCAAGAAGCCAAGGCCGACGGCCTGGATGAATCACTGCTGGACCGGCTCTTGCTGACCAGCGACCGTCTCAAGGGCACTGCTGATGAGATCCAGAAGGTGGCAGAACTCCCCGATCCCATCGGAGAAGTCATCGAGACAAGCTCTCTGCCCAATGGCCTGGAAACCAGTCGCAGACGCGTACCACTCGGCGTGGTCGGGAGCATCTACGAAGCCAGGCCCAACGTCACGGTGGATATCTTTGGACTGTGTCTCAAGTCAGGCAACGCGTGCATCCTGCGTGGCGGGAAAGAGACCATTCGCTCCAACACAGCATTGGTCGCCCTGCTGAGGAAGGCCCTGTCGGATGCCGGTGTCGCCGAAGATGCGGTTCAGTTCGTCGACAATCCAGACCGGGGTCTGGTGGACGCCATGCTCAAGATGGATGAATACATCGATCTGTTGGTGCCGCGCGGAGGTGCCAGCCTGGTCAGATTTGTCGCTGAGAACGCCACCATGCCGGCGGTGACCGGAGGCATCGGTGTTTGCCACACCTACGTGGACAAGGCCGCCGATCTGGAGATGGCGGTGGAGATCGTCCACAACGCCAAGGTCCGCCGCCCTTCCATATGCAACGCATTGGATACCGTGTTAGTGCACTTTGAGGTTGCGGCCGCGGGATTGCCACTGATGGCAAGAGAACTGGCCGGATCAGGAGTCGAATTGCACTGCGATAGCAGGGCGCTGAGCATATTGGGTCCGGACGCACCGGGCTCGGCCCTGCCAGCCAACGAGGATGACTGGGGTCGGGAGTTCCTTTCTTTGACCGCTGCTGTGAAGGTGGTGGACTCTCTGGAAGACGCGCTGGGACACATCGAGACCTACGGCTCGGGCCACTCCGAGGCAATCATCACTGAAGACGACGACGCTGCCAATAGGTTCCTTGATGAGGTCGACGCGGCGGCGGTATACGTGAATGCCAGCACCCAATTCACCGACGGCGGCCAATTTGGTCTGGGAGCCGAGGTCGGGATCAGCACCCAGAAGTTTCACGCTCGCGGCCCCATGGGGCTGAAGGAGCTAACTTCTTACAAATGGGTGATAGTTGGGAAGGGACATACTAGGCCGTAGCCGCGACGGGGCGATTTGGGAGGGTGATTCTTGGCGGATTTGAAGTTTGAGCGCGAGGTGCGCACACCGTATTCTGAGGCGTACCTGGTCATGGAACAGGAGCGCCAGGTAGGTCGCGTGGACATCCACTTCGCAGCGGAGATGGTCCACGTAGCAGTCTCCGTCGATGAGAGCCTGACCCAGGAGACCGTCCAGCAGATCATCGATACCGTGGACGAGGACATCGTCGATTCCGTGGGGATCAACCGTGGAAATTTCGTGGTGCACATCTTCCAGGGTCGTGAGACCGGGGTCCTCAGTGACGAAAACCAGTTCAGCGAAGACGGCAGCGACCATTGATCTTACTCTTCAACCTCCGGATCCTCCCAAGACATACTTTTTGCCGTCATTCCCGCGAAAGCCGGAATCCATGTAACTTGCAGCAGAAATACTGGCCACGAGCAGTGTTATTGGATTCCTGCCTATGCAGGAAAGACGGGGTGACGGGGAATAAACATCATGCTAACCGCTCACCGTCGTTCCCGTGAAAACGGGAATCCACGTAACTCGCAGCAGAAACATCCACAACGAGCAATATTTCTGGATTCCAGCCTCCGCTGGAAAGATGGAGTACTTGACTGACCATGCTGCAAGTCAAATAACACCGTAGGGGCGTCCCGATTTACCGGGACGCCTTGCAATTGCTAGGTTAAACCCAATCAAAGCAACACTCATCCCCTCTGTCATTCTGAGGCCCGAGCCGAAGAATCTCGTTATTGTTGGAATAACCCAGACCATCAGAAAAGAGACTCTTCGATACACTCATGGTGACAAGTGAGTGAGGCGGTTTCCACTTCGCTAAACCTCGCACCCACCGCTCGTCCTGACCTCCGTCGAAGGATGCGCATGAGTCGAATTTCGGGTGATTCTAGCCCACGCTAAAAAGATGGTTCGCCGGGCTCTCAATAAAGGGGTGTGGGATGGAATATCAGCCACCCAAGGCGGCAATCAAACTAGCCACAGACGGCCTATCCGACGGTGTTTGGCCACGGAACTCGTATAACACCGACCCCTCTGCGTCCAGGATGAAATCCCCGCCTATCTGTCTCCAATAGCTGGTTGCGTGTTCGTATCTACGCAGTCTGGCAAAGTGCTTCAGGTAGGTCCAGATGGCTTTGGGCGAGAAGATTCTCAACAGACTCCCTTGAGACAGGCCATAAGCGAAATAGACGTCCCGTTCCGGGTCCGACAGCACCGGAAATGGCAATTGGAGCTGCCGGGTAAGCTGGAAGAGCCTGTCCCTGGACTCAAAGGAGATCACCACCACTTTGGCGCCCTTGGCTTGAATATCGCCGTACTGCTGCCGCAACTGCGACAGATGGTGCCTTCAGGGCACTCAAGCAAAGTGTCTCAGGAAGACCAACAGCACCTTCTGGCCTCGTAATTCCTGAAGCGACAGAAAATCGCCCTCCGGCATCGGAAGGGTGAAATCGGGCGCAGGACGGCTTTTCAGGAGTGATTCGCCGTCTTCAGCGTTGGCGTTCATATCCCGCTCATAATAAGAGCGTCATTTTCATGTGTTCGGGAGTTCAATGTGTCTAATACCGTTGGGCTGGGAGAAAGGATTTTTTATTGATTCGCGTTGGCGGAGGGGCGATGAGATTCTTTCCTGACTAGTCGGGACCGCTTCAGAATGACAATACCAACCGGGGCCAAAGCCCATTACCCCGCGTAGGGGGAAGGCTGGGATGGGGGCTACTCGTCCCCACAGTCAAATTGCAACCCGCGATGCTATACTCGTCATCTGACTTGCCACCCATATGATTGTACAGATTCAGCCTTGATAATAGACTCTCACTGCCACATCCTACCGCCGTCTTTCCGCGACCGCCGGGCCGAGCTCGCCCTGCGTGACGCCACATTTTCCGCGCTGCTCTCAGACCCCAACGCACGGATAGCGTCCGCCGAAGACCTACTTGCCGCCATGGACCGCGACGGCGTAGACCGGGCTGTGGTCATGGGTATGGGTTGGACCGACTTCGAAATTGCCCAAGAGGTCAACGACTACATTATCCAGGCGGTATCGGACCATCCAGATAGATTGTCGGGATTCTGCTCGGTGAATCCGGTCTGGGGTGAGTCTGCCTACTCGGAAGGGAGACGATGCCTGTCTGCCGGGTTGGTCGGGATTGGTGAACTCCACGCCGACACCCAAGGTTTTGATATCACAGACGTGGAGTCCATGGCTCCGGTCATGGAACTGGCCCGTTCTGAGCATTTGCCCGTGTTGGTCCACGCGTCAGAACCGGTGGGCCATGGGTACCCCGGTAAAGGGAGCACCACCCCGGACAAACTCTACCGGTTCATCCAAAATTACCCCGGCAATGTCATCATCTGCGCCCATTGGGGCGGCGGACTCCCGTTCTACACCCTGATGCCCGAGGTTAAAGAGGCGCTCAAGAGCGTGTATTTCGACTCCGCTGCGTCGCCTTTTCTCTACAGTCTGGAGGTCTTTTCGGCGGTGTCTGACCTGGCTTGGGAAGGCAAGATCATGTTTGCCAGCGACTTCCCACTGATGGAAATTTCTCGCCCCCTGGAACAGGCCGAGACCGCTGGGCTAACTCCTGAGGTTGAAGTTGCATTTCTTTCTGGAAATGCGGCCAAGCTGTTTGGGCTGTGAGCGATCCTAATACCTATTCCCATGACTGGATAACCCTGCCCGACCACCTATGGGAGGGGCTGGATCTTCTTTTCGTTGGGTTGAATCCATCCCAGTACTCGGCCGAGGTTGGGCACTACTTCGCCAATCCCCGCAACCGCTTCTGGCCGGCGTTCAACCTATCGGGTTTGGTCGCGAGACAGGTCACTGCAGAGGAGGACGCCACCCTGCTGGAAGACGGAATCGGCTTCACTGACGTTGCCAAACGTCCCACACCGATGGGCTCAGGGCTTCATGCTGCCGATTTCAGGGAATGGGCGCCAGTGTTGAAAGAAAAGGTGCTGCAATACGCTCCCAAACTGGTCTGTTTCCACGGTCTGATGGCCTACAAAGCCTATCTTCAGCATGGAGAAGGCGTGAAAGAAAAGCCTGAACTGGGCCTGCAAGGGCGCATGATTGGAACCTCCGCAGTATTTGTCGTACCGAACCCCAGCCCAGCCAACGCCAAATATTCACTGAACGACCTGGCAGAATGGTACGGAAAGCTCAGGGAGGCCAGCCAACAGTGACCCGGCCCCGAGAAAAGCAAATTCGGTCTTTCATCGCGATTCCAGTGCCGAGTGAGGGTATTCAGGCGTTGGAAGAAGTGGTTCACGGCTTTGATGCAGAGATCGGGCGGGATGTCCGGTGGGTCAAGCCCGAAGGCATCCACCTGACTCTGAAATTCCTGGGGAATACCCCGGTTGGGATGGTGGACAAAGTTCTGATAGTACTAGCGTCGGTCACTGAGAAGTTCAATCCATTCAAGCTTGAGATCTTCGGGCTGGGAGCTTTCCCCAATCTGCGTAATCCCAGAGTGCTCTGGGCTGGTGTGAAAGGTGACTTAGAACAGTTGTCGAAGTTGCAGGCGTCAGTAGATGACGCTGCAGGTGATCTGGGGCTGCCCAAAGAGAAACGCACATTTTCGCCCCACTTGACCCTGGGACGGGTGCGTCGAGAGGCGTCGGATGGCCGCTTACGGAAGATTTCAGAAGTTATTGCCGAGGGTGAACTGTCTGCCGCTCCGACCTGGACTGCGAACACGGTCAACCTGATGCGTACGGAGCTTGGCCCTGCCGGTTCACGGCATTATCTGGTGGGCACGGCCAATATCGGGAGTGGATGATGACCACGGACCGTTTGACCACCACCATTCAGCCCTTCGCGCCCTTCGACTTTGAACTCACTGCGGGTTACCACACCTACTTTCAGAGTAGGTACGGCACCGACACTATGGAGGACGGCGTTTATCGTCGTTTGCTTGACCTGGGTGACAAGCTGGTTCTGGCCAGAGTTCGCTCAGTAGGCACGGTAGATGATCCAGAACTGACCATGGAACTGCAAGGATCAGGGCTGGAGCCTGAAGACGCTGACCTGGCAAAGGACAGAGTGTCCTGGCTGCTGGGTGTCGACCAGAATCTGGCTCCGTTTTACGGACTTGGTCGTGCTGACGAGGCCATGAACGGGCTGATCGACCAGTTCTATGGCCTCCATGTTCCCCATACAGCCACGGTGTTTGAAGCGTTGGTCCTCGCGGTGCTGGGACAGCAGATATCCACCAACGTGGCACGGGTAATCCGCATACTGCTGATTGAGACCTTTGGACCCAGCGCCGAATTTGACGGCGAAACCCATTACGCCTTCCCCAAACCGGATACGATTTGGGCGTCATCGCCGGCTGAGCTCCACACCATGAAGCTGACCCAGCGGAAGTCGGAGTACGTCCACGGCCTGGCTGGGACCGCTCTGGACGCCGCCGTTGGTTTGGAACAGATGGGAGACCTGACTGACAAAGAGATCGTCGACAAGCTGATATCCCTGCGCGGTGTGGGTTTGTGGACCGCTCAATGGGCTTTAATCAGGGCAGTGGGCCGTCCCGACGCCCTGCCGTTGGGAGATCTGGCCCTCAGGCGGGTTGTCTCGCGTCTATTCACCGGCGGCGAAGATGTAAATGATGACCAGGTGGAAGAGATCGCTCAACGCTGGTCTCCGTACCGCACCTTTGCTACCGTCTACCTGTTCAGCGCGCTGCGCATGGGCGCCGGCTAAATGACCAACCTCGTGTACTGGAGCATCAGATGTCCTTTCTAGGGATCAGACTAGGGAACGAGGCCCAATTGAGTGTCGCCGACATTCAATCCCTGGGCGTGCTGGCCGAAGCACACGGCTACGGTGAGGCCTGGATGACCGAGGGCACTGGCCGTGATTCGCTTACCCAACTGACCGCCATTGCTACCGCGACCAGTAAGATAGGCCTGGGGACCGGGATACTGCCCATGTTTTCCAGGTCGCCTTTGATCACGGCCATGTCATCGGCTGGGTTGGCTGCCGTTTCCAATGACCGGTTCATACTGGGTCTAGGAGTGGGAAACCGTCCGGCGGTGGAAGACGGGCACGGTTTGAAATTTGAGAGGCCCATAGACCACCTGCGAGACCTGATCCATATCGTCCGGGGATTGTTGCAGGGCGAGAAAGTCAGTCATTCTGGACAGGCCATCTCTGTGAGCGGGGTTTCTCTGGGCGATTCGGCCCCCAATGAAAAACTACCCATCTACATCGCGGCGCTCGGCCCGCGAATGCTTGAGTTGGCGGGAGAAGTGGCCGACGGTGTGCTGCTCAGTTGGACCGCAGCCCATTACCTGGAAGAGGCGATTCAAAGGGTTCGGGACGGTGCGGCTAAAGCAGGCTCGGACCCCTCAGAGGTTGCTATCTCCGGATACCTCCGTGTCGCCGTGACCGACGACATCGCCGCTGGTAGGGCCAGCTTGCAGAGACAGATAGCCCGCTATGCCAGCAGCGCCCACTACCAGAATTTCTTCCGCAATACCGGTTTCGATACCGAGATGGAGCACGCCCAGCTTGGGAGAGACCACGCCTACGATCCAAACGTCGCAGCAGCGATCAGCGAGTCGATGCAAGAGGAAGTTGGTGTGGTCGGATCGGCGGAAGTCTGCTTGGCCCGAATCGAAGAATTACGTGCGATGGGACTGACGAAGCCCATAATTGCACCCGTAGCCGTCGGCGATCTTAAAGAATCTTACGAGCGCACCATCAAAGCCTTGGCACCTAATCAGAACTAAGCAAAGCGAGAGAACAATGTCCTCAGTATTGGTCTTCATATTCGACGGACTCCAACCCGCTCAGGTGAATCCTCGGTTGATGCCGAACCTGTCGGCCTTTGCCGCAGAGGGAGTCACGTTTACCAACCACCACGCGGTGTTCCCAACCGTGACCAGGGTCAACGCCTCCAGCATGGTTACAGGTATGACGTCCGGCGGCCACGGCCTGGCGGGGAACCGGCTGATGATCCGAGAATTCGATGCTGACAAAGCCATGCCGGCCATGGAGCCGGAACTGGCCCAGGTGGCCAAGTCGGGCGTTCCGGTTCTGTTGGCGCCTACGCTGGGTCAGATACTCGCCGAGCATGGGAAAGAATACGTGGCCATCGGCGTAGGGACCAGCGGCAACATGTACCTCCATAACCCCACTGCTGAAGACTCAGGCGGCGCGACGATACACCCCACATTCGCTCTGCCATCTGACCTGCACGAGTCGTTGGTCGACCGGTTCGGACCCTGGCCGGAAGAAGCCAGACCCAACACCATGAGAATGGCCCATGCGACAAGGATCATGACTGAATACGTGCTTCCGGAGCGTGAACCGGCGGTGGCAATGATTTGGTCATCGGAGCCCGACAAGGCCCAGCATGCCGCCGGAGTGGGCTCCGATCTGTCGGATACTTCTATCAGGGAGGCCGACGGCCAGTTTGGGGAAATGCTGCAGTGGTTGAGGGAGTCGGGACGGTCTGAGGACACCAACATCATCGTGGCGTCCGACCATGGCTACTCGACCATCTCCGGAGTTGCAGGCGTTGAAGCTTTGGTTTATGAGGCTGGATTTGCCCCAGGTGGGGAGGAAGGAGGAGTGGTTGTGGCCCAGAACGGCGGCGCGGCCCTCTTTTACACCCAACCCGGTGACCTGGACACCACCAAGCGGCTAGCTGCGTGGCTCATGTCCCAACCCTGGTGTGGCACCATCACAGCGTCGGACGCCGTTGCCGGTATACCTGGGGCGCTGCCTGCTTCATTGGTGGGCAACGAGGGCCCGCGGGTGCCGGAACTGACCATGTCCTTCCGGTGGGACTCGAATACCAACGACGCAGGCTACTCCGGGACCGCCTACTCAACATACGGAGAGCTGGGCACCGGCCAGCACGGCTCCATGAGCAAGCACGAGATGAATAACATACTGTTCGCCCGAGGCCCAAGCTTTAAGTCCAACGTCAAACTGGACACGCCGTCGGGAAATTATGACGTCGCCCCCACCATCCTGAGAATACTGGGACTGTCTGGTGGTGAGGGCATGTATGGCAGAGTCTTGGAAGAAGCCCTTGAGGGCGGACCCAGCGAGGTGGGCTGGATCGTTGAACTGCACGACGCCGAGCACAACTTGGGCGATAAAACCTACAAGCAGCAGATCAAGGTTTCCACGGTAGGAACAACTTCATACGTGGATGAGGGCAATAGCCTGGGTTAAGGGCGGGTCAAAGCAAATATCAGGCAGAATCCTGATATATTGGGCACGAGATTTTTAACGGGGAATCCCATTCCCCAGACAATTCGAGGATGTAGATGTCTAATCGCGGTGAGATTCCCACACAATGGGATAGAGAAGCAGATGTGGTCGTAGTCGGCTTTGGCGGCGCGGGCGCTGCAGCAGCCATCACGGCCCAGAACGCCGGTGCGTCGGTGTTGATGGTGGAAAAAGCCCCCAAGGGAGAGGAAGGCGGCAATACCAGGGTTGCTGGTCAGGGCTACTTGAACGCCTCACCCCGGGAGGATGCCATCGAGTACTTCAATGCCCTCTGTGGGCCTTTTACGGTGGCGGATGACGTGGTACAGGCGTGGGCCGACGAGATCGGCCAGAACAATGACTGGCTAACCAGCATCGGCGGCGACCCTCAGGAGCACCAACACCCACCGGAGGGGATCGAGTTTCCGCAGTTTCCCGGCAGCGGCAGCACCCACAAGTTCCACGAGGGGCCGGTGGTCGGCTATTCCAACACCTGGCTGTTGTTCGAGCGGGTTGTGGATGAGAGAGAGATTGAGGTCATGTATGAGTCTCCTGCCAGGGAACTCATCCAACGAAACGGAACCGGCGAGATCGTGGGTGTGAGAGTTGAGCAGGGCGGCAAACAGATCAACGTGAAGGCCAACCGGGCCGTGATCCTGACCTGCGGTGGCTTTGAGAACAACCAGGAGATGATCAGGAATTACCTTCCGGGCCTGCCGTATTGCTACACCTCAGGCTCGCCACACAACGAGGGCGACGGCGTCACCATGGCCATGGAGGTCGGCGCCGACCTCTGGCACATGAACAACTATGCCGGCCCGTCCATGGCCTTGAAGGTGCCCGAATACCGGACGACCTTCTCCATGGTCGCGCTCCACTTTTCCAAGGTGTTGGACGGCGGAATGATCGTGGTCGGTCCAGACGCCAACAGGTTCGCCGACGAAAAACGAAAGACCTCCCACGGCAAGGTGCACGAGTCGGGTCGTTGGGGGCCGCTGTCGACGCCATGTCCCATGTACATGATCTTCGACCAGAAGATGTTTGCCTCTGGGCCACTCTACGATAAGGACCCCAAAGCTGGTTGGAACACGATGGTCGACCGTTATGACTGGAGCGACGACAACACCGCCGAGCTTGCCAGAGGGTGGATCAAAAAGGCGGATACCATCGGCGAGTTGGCCCAGACCATTGGTTTGGACGCGTCGACTTTGGAGAGCACGGTCAGCAGGTGGAATAAAGACTCCGCCGCCGGAGAAGACACTGTCTTTGGCCGGACGATGATGTTGGAGCCGGTTGCGGAAGGCCCGTTCTTCGCGCTGGAACTTTCTCCGTCCATGCTGAACACCCAGGGCGGGCCCAGGCGCAATGGCAAGGGTCAGGTGGTGCGACCTGATGGTAGCCCTCTGCCCAGGCTCTACAGCGCCGGGGAGCTTGGCTCGATCTACAGCTTCCTCTACCAGGGCACCGGGAACATCGGGGAATGCCTGGCATTTGGCCGCATATCAGGCCGGAATGCCGCCGCGGAAAAACCCTGGGAGTAGGGCAAGCCCTCCGAGATTCATACTTAGTCCGTGGAATGTCCCGGACGACTTCGCCCTGTGGATGACTCACGCGCATCCTTCGACGTGCTTAGGACGAACGGACTTGTGTTGAAGGCATGTTTCTTGTACTCGCCACTTCTCCGGCAAAGCCCGTCATTCCGAGCGAAAGCTGGAATCCAGGAAATTCTCGCGGCAGGAACGTTCATAAAGAGCAGTATTACTGGATTCCAGCCTCCGCCGGAATGATGTTGGAACTTTAGAATGGCGTGGAAAGTGGTTCTAGCGATCGAAACTGTTTGCGGCGTAAGTCCGCTCATGTTGAGCTTGTCGAACCACTGCCACAGAGGTGGCCATCTCCACCTGATGATTGACTCACGAGCATCCTTCGACGGGCTCAGGACGAGCGGATGTGGCGATCGGATTCCGGCTTTCGCTGGAATGACGGGCAGTGAGGCGCTCTAGTTGTTACGCACCTGGCTGAGGAGCTTGGTGCAGGAGTAGAGGGTCCTGGTGTGGGGCATGGGAAGCCCCAGCTTTTCGCCCAGCTCGATCACCACTCCCACAACGCTTTCCAGTTCCATTGGCCGACCCGACTCCAGATCTTGGAGCATCGACGTCTTGTGCGCCCCGACCTTACGCGCGCCGTCCATCCGCTGGTCAATGGTCAGCGGCAGACGGACGCCCAAAGCCTCGGCCAGTTCATCAGCCTCGGCCATCATAGCGCGGGCGACGTCGCTGGATTCAGGGTGGGTCGCCATCTCCTCGAGTGTTGCCCCCGTGAGGGCGCTCATCGGGTTGAACACCACATTTCCCAGCAGCTTGATCCAAAGGTCGTGGCGAATGCGGCTGCGTATCGGCGCTTTGAACCCGGCGGAGATCAAAGCCGCGGCCAGACTCTTGCAGCGGTCACTGCTGGTGCCGCCCAACTCGCCGATGGAAAACCGGTTGCCCTCAATGTGTTCGATCTCTCCAGGCTTGGTGATCACCGTTGAGGGGTAGATGATGCAGCCGATCACGCGAGAAGGGTCGATTGCAGCGGCGATGACTCCTCCCGGGTCGACACTCTCGATGGATGTGCCGTTTAGCGGCCCGCCGTGCTCCTGAAAATACCACCATGGGATGCCGTTCTGAGCTGAAACCACCGCGGTTTCAGGGCCAAGCAGAGGCGCGAGTTTGGGTGCTATGTCGGTCAGGCTGTGGGCTTTCACCGTCAGGAAGACAAAATCCACCGGGCCGACCGACTCATAGTCGTCGGTGGCAGTGGGATGGGCTTCGAAGTCGCCTTCAGGACTCTTTACTCGCACTCCGTTAGCCTGCATCGCCTGTAGGTGAGCCCCTCGGGCGATCAGATAGACATCGTCACCGGCCAGCGACATCTTAGCGCCCAAGAAGGCTCCGATGGCCCCTGCTCCAACGATAGCTATTTTCAAGGATCTGCCTCCAGTATGATGCTCAAATCCGGGTCGACTGGTTTGGCTTTTTAATGCTGTGTTAGGCCAAGGCCGCAGAAACCATCCTGCGCTGGACCTTGCCGGTGGCGGTTCTGGGAATCTCGTCCACGATGTGAATGATCTTGGGACACTTGAAAGCGGCCAGGCGCTCCCGGCAGAAAGCCACCAGTTCTGAGGCTTTAATCGAACCGCTGACCACCACCGCCGCGCTGGGCTCTTCTCCGTGAGTGGAGTTGGGCACTGCGAAGGCCACGGCTTCGGTCACCGCCGGGTGTGCTAGCAGGGTTTCATCGATCTCTCTTGGGGAGATGTTCTCGCCGGACCGGATGATGGTCTCTTTCAACCGGCCAACCAACCGCAGATACCCGTCTGAATCCATCACTCCCTGGTCTCCGGTTCGGAACCACCCGTTTGTGAAGCAGTTGTGGTTGGCTTCGGGATTGTTTTCGTAGCCATTTGTGACGTTGTCGCCTTTGATGACGACTTCGCCGGTCACTCCAGCCGGTTCAAAGTTGCCATCTGTGTCCATGATTGCGATGGATACGCCGGCCCCTACCCCTACCGAACCCGGTAGACGCTTGCCGGTAAGGGGAGTGGATGCCACCTGATGGGTCGCTTCGGTCATACCGTAGGCTTCCAGCACCGGAACGCCAAAGGTCTCTTCCATTTCCATCAGGGCATCTGGAGGGAATGGGGCGCTGCAAGAACGGATGAAGCGCAAGTTCTGACGGGCCACGCCTATGGCATCGCTGCCTGCGTTCCTCTTGGCTCGGTGTAACAGGGCCTGGTGGATGGTGGGGACCGCCGTGTACCAGGTGACATGCTGGGCGTCCACCGTTGACCAGAAGTCCAGGGCATTGAACTTGGGGGGCACTACCACCATACCGCCCGTGATCAAGGTGGCCAGAGTTGATGCGACCAATCCATGGATGTGGAAGAGAGGCATGACGCAGAGAGAGACGTCTTCAGGCGTTAACCCATATGTCTCAGCTACGTTTTTCGCGCCGACCATCAAGTTTCTGTGGGTGATGGGCACCCGTTTGGGGCGGCTGGTAGTTCCTGAAGTATGCAGTACCAATGCTACGTCCTCGGCATTGGCCTGTTCTCTCGCTACCGGAAAGCCGCTCTTGTTCCGATTCAGAAAACGGATCTTCCCGCCAGAGTTGATGCCGACTCTGATGTCGATTATCTGGCTGGGAATCGCCTCGATTACAGCCTCACTGGCCGCACTGGAAGTGATGATTCCCTTGGCGTTGGCATCTTCTAGGCAGAAGACGAATTCCTCTTTGGTGTAGGCGGGGTTAAGGGGAACGGCGGTCGCCCCCGAGGCGGTCACCGCAAGAAACGAAACGATGTTCTCCACTCCGCTGGGTAGCACGGTGGCAACGCGGTCGCCGTGGCCGATCCCAAAGGAATTCAGCTTGCTGGCAAGGACTTCCACCTGACATTTGAGAGAACCGTAGGTTAGGACTGGGCCGTTGGGGGAGATGAGAGCGATATGTGCCGGGTCGCCGTGGTTGAGGAGGTCTGAGATCATGTTTGGTAACAACGAAGTGCTTGGGGTTTGAACATCAAGAGTCATTCTCTGCGCTCGATCCTTTTGTCCCGAATTAGGAGATTTCCCAAAACCGCTGAATCAGTATTTCAAATAATAATCACCAATAAATATTGGCGCCCCACCACTATAATTGGATTTGGTTGTAGGACTAGACACCAATTTGCTGTCAGAGTGATAGCCATTGACTATCGGTGCTACTTTTCGGAAACGAAAGAGCAGCCGGGAGAAAAATAGGGTTCAGAGAAGGAAGTTAAGCGAAGATCGCCTAAGTGCAGAGCAGCCAGAAGAAAGGGTCACGAAGCCGGAGAATTACCGGGAATGCCGATAGAACGGGAACGAGGCTATGCCACCCACCCTATTTGAACATTTTCATCATGGCCATTGGGTTACGGGACTTGGACATCTGCTTCATCATCTTCTGGGTCTGTTTGAACTGATTAAGCAGTTGGTTAACGTCGGCTGGCGTGGTCCCGCTGCCCTTGGAGATGCGGCGGCGTCGACTACCGTTCAGTATCTCCGGACGTTGCCGTTCTTCGCGGGTCATGGACCTGATGATGGCCTCGATACGCTCGATTCTGCCGTCGTCCAAGTCGCCGGTGGGCATCTTCTTGCTGAGTTGGCCCATGCCGGGGATCATATCCATGATGGAAGAGAGGGAGCCCATCTTCTTGACGCTCTGAAGTTGGGTTAGGAAGTCCTCGAGGTCAAAGTTGGCCTGACGGAACTTCTTCTCCATCTCCGAGGCCTGCTTCTCGTCCACTGCCCCCTGCGCTTTCTCGATGAGGGTGAGGATGTCGCCCATGGCCAGGATGCGGGAGGCCAGGCGGTCCGGATGGAACGCCTCCAGGCCGTCGGGTCGCTCGCTAACACCCATGAACTTGATGGGCACTCCGGTGACACGGGTGATGGACAAGGCAGCGCCTCCACGGGCGTCGCCGTCCATCTTCGACATGATCAGGCCGGTCAGGTCAACCTGAGCGTGGAACCCCTCTGCGGCGTTCACTGCTTCCTGTCCGGTCATGGCGTCCACGACAAGCAGCACTTCCTGGGGATTGATTTCTTTCTTGACCTCGCCCAGTTCCTTCATTGACTCTTCGTCGATCTGCAGGCGGCCGCCGGTATCGACGATGGCCCAGTTGACGCCGAGCTGCTTGGCCTTTTCCAGGCCGTTCTTGGCAACCTTGACCACGGTTGTGGACTCGGGGTCCTCAGAGTAGACCGGGATGTCCAACTGCTTACCTAGGGTCTCCAGTTGCTGGATGGCGGCGGGTCGGCGGAGGTCGGCGGCGATGAGCAGTGTCTTGTGGCCCTGCTGGCGCAGGTGTAGAGCCAATTTGGCGGTGGTGGTCGTCTTACCTGAACCCTGCAGACCCACCATCATGATGGTGGTTACGGCCTGGCTGGAGAGGGTCAGTGAGTTGTCTCCTCCGCTGAGGAGTTCGGTGAGCTCCTCCTGCACGATCTTGATCACCTGCTGGCCGGGGGAGAGGCTCTCCAGGATGTCTGAGCCCATGGACCGTTCTTTGACCGCAGCCACGAAGTCGCGGGCCACCCGGAAATTGACGTCGGCTTCAAGCAGGGAGCGACGGACCAGGCTTAGAGCCTCGTCAACGTCCGCCTCGGTCAGGCGGCCCTTGCTGGTCAGCTTGTTCAGTATTCCGGCCAACCGGTCTGTTAGGTTCTCAAACATATCTGCTCTGTGTGCTTTTATTGGGCCTTATTCGCCCATGCCTTAAATAGAATTGTAGGCTGGCGCGAGATTCAGGGTCAAGGATGTCAGTGCTGATTTACTCCCATCGGAAGAGCCGGACGGCGATGAAAAAGGTGACTGCCAGCCAGACCATCAAGCCTAGGACGTTGTCCCACTGAGACCAGATGGTCTGGCCGTCCACCGCCACGCTGCGTAGGGCATCGGCCAGGAAGCTGAGGGGCAGGTAATCAGCAACCGCCTGCAGGGCTTTGGGCATGGCATCCCGTGGAAAGAACACCCCGGAGAGAAACATCATGGGTAGGGCAATGGCGTTGGCTATCGGTGCGGCCACGTCCTCGGTGCGGGCGAAACCGGACACGGCGAACCCCATGCTCACGAACACACTTCCGCCGATCAGGGCCAGCAGCAGCATGGAGATCAGATTGCCTTCAAGCCGGACGTCGAACGCGATGACCGCCAAGCCCACCAGCACCAGGGTTTGCAGGATGGAGACCGTCAGCCGGGTAAACACCTGGGCAAAGATGAAGCTGGCCGGCAGCACCGGCGTGGCTTGGAGTCGCCTCAATATGCCTTTGCTTTTCAACTGGACGAATGAGAATGCCACACTGAACAGGCCCATCTGCATGATGGACATGGCAACCACGCCCGGCATCAGGAAGTCTATGAAACGCAGGTTCCGACTGTCCACTGGCTTGGCATCGATGAGATAACGGTCCGTTATATTGCCTTCAGCAAAGGTAATATCGTCTAGGATGCGTTGGATGATGGACTGGCCGGTGGCTGATTCCTGGGGTTGGCCCTGGTTATAGATAACAGATACACGACGTCTGGTCGGAGAGTCGACCTCGCCAAACCCTGGTTCGATGATTAACACCAAGTTCCTATCGCCGTCGGCCAAGGCTTCCCGTTCCTCCGCTTCTGGGACCGGGTCTGCGATGTCGAAGGCGTCTAGAGTCCTGATGTCTGCAATAAGGTCGCGGGAAGCTTCGTTATTGGACTTGTCTACGATCCCAATGTCGACGGTGCGGAAGGCACCGAAATCCAACAGTCCAAAGACCGAGATCAATACCAGCGGCAGGAAGAACGGCCAGAAGATGGCCTGCCGGTCTCGGAACCAGATGCGCATGGAGGCCCGGGTGAGGCTCAGGGTCGGGTTGGTCTGTATC
>PYIL01136814.1_pt1 | contig 16755 bp, 18 predicted proteins | sample 3578041 | NCBI WGS metagenome assembly PYIL01 (sample SAMN08408023, study PRJNA431606) | Marine metagenome isolate SA_KN192-05_S13_150m, whole genome shotgun... | biome: marine; feature: oceanic pelagic zone; material: water; isolation source: 150 m water sample, 0.2-0.8 um fraction ... | reverse complement strand
GATGTTTTAATTCAAGCCCAAATTGTAAATCTATTTAAAAAATTAAAAAAAGACGGACACTCCTTCATGATAATCTCGCATGATTTGGCTGTTCTTTCTGAAGTTGCAGAAAAAATTGGAATTATGTACGGGGGAAGAATGGTTGAATTTGGAAACTCGTCAGAAATATTTCTTGAACCAAAACATCCTTACACAAAAGGACTGTTGGAGTCAATTCCTGTCTTATCGAAAGATACAAAACCAAAATTCATTCCTGGAATTCCTCCAAATTTAGTTAATCCTGATGAAGGCTGTAAATTTTATGATCGTTGTCCTGAAGCAATGGAGAAATGCAAAAAAGATCCTCCTAAATTTAAGACAAAGAGTGGATATGTTTTGTGTTGGCTTTATGAATAGATCTGAATTTCTTAGGGAACGTTCCATTCACTTGTTTGAATATACAAAATTATAGATGATATGATGAATGTTGATATTATTGCAATTCCACGTAAATTGACAATTTTATTTTCATCATCGTCACTCATTTACTAGCTTAGGGATCCCATATAGAAAATCTTAACTAAATTTTATTTCTGTGGGATCTAAGCTTTCGTCTCAAAACAATTTTTGTATGTATTTGGGTTTGTTTTAAGCTGCAGTTCCATTATACTCTTAGAGAATTTATGAACTTTCATCATATGTTCTGTAATGTCATCGCAATCTGTTTTGCAGCTTTTACACATGTATTTCATATTTTTCTCGATTAGAGGTAGTATACAAACCGATCAATTAGTAATTGATGCATTTTGTGTCTAAAATACCTGATTTATGGGCAAAATGAGTTATTTTGAAAATAAACCGTCAGCATGCCATACATGAGCTTAGGCATGTATGGTCTTATTGCCAACATTAACGATTTTTCATCATTTAATTTGATTGTTTCATTTAATAGGGTTTCAAATACACCAGAAGTTAAGATGGAAACAGGAACCGTAAAATGGTTTAACCAAAATAAGGGCTTCGGTTTTATCGAACGTGAAAATGAAGACAAAGACTTGTTTGTCCATATGACAGAAGTCCAAGGTCAGATTAACGACGGCGATAAAGTTGAGTTTGAAGTTGGTGAAACAGAAAAAGGCCCAGCCGCACAAAAAGTGAAAAAAGTAGACTAAGACTAATAATTTAAATTAATTTTCTTAACAATCTATTATTGAGTAACTACCATTTTTTTTATTTTATGAATATTATGAATAGCGTTTCACAATTGGAAGACATGAATCTATAATTCTAAGCATTTCTGAACGAATGACATTTTTTTCAATTGTAATCCAAATTCTTCTTGAAGAAATTGCAAATGCAATGGTTTGGACTTTGGTTCTCTCTTCCCATACAAATTCTGTATCTCCCAATTGGTCGTCAAATTGTTCCTCAAGTTCTGTCTTGATTGCAATTTGTGCAAATTGATATTGTGTCTTCTTTTGGTCTAATAATGGATCTAAATCTTCCTTTCTATAATATGAAAGAAGTTCTCCTGTTTTACTAATCACTCCGATAAATCTGATGTATGGGCTAATTTTTGAGATTAAATCTGCAATTTCATAGTTCTCATTTTCAGTCATTCATGTTATGGTTCATTTTCGAATATTTTAATGATTAATTGAATTCCATTTTTTTATATACGGTTGTAGATTTTATAATCTATTGGATCTTTGGGACTTTATTCCATTCTTTTCCTCGGAAGTTGGCTATCTTGGTCTTGCGTTAGTTAGCTTCTTTGGCTCCTTAATTCCATTTGTTCCAATTCCCTCTTTCATTTTACTAGTAACCATGTCTGTCGGTGATCAATTCAATCTTCATATTCTTGCATTAATTGCAGCCATTACTGCGACTGTTGCAAAACAAATAATTTTTGGAATTAGCTATGGTGGACGAAAAATTATGTCTGAAAAGACCAAACAACGAATGTTGCCATTCCAAAGATTAGTTAAAAAATATGGTGCTGCAGCTGCATTTGTTGCTGCCGCTACCCCGATTCCAGATGATATAGTATATGTTCCACTTGGGTTGGCAAAATACAATCCACTACGATTCTTTATTGCTACACTAACAGGAAAAATTGTGTTATGTTATGCAATTGTTATACTGGCACATTATTTGAGCGGTCCTGTAGTTGACCCTATCTTTGAAATGTTCGGAATCACCGAACCTGAAGACTTGGATGATCCTACTCCAATAATTATTGGAATTGTTGTATTTGGTGCTGTAATGACTGCTGTAGTTGTACTAATGTTAAGGATGGATTGGAGTCGTATACTTGGACGCTTCCTTCCTTGGACGTTAGAAGAAGATGATACAGATCAAAAGTAATCTTTTGGGTTAATACTGAAATTCCATTTTTTATCAATTGCTTTTGAAATTCCCACTCGTGGTAATTTCTTAATTTTTTTCGGTGTGATTCCTTCACTTATGTAAATTGATGATTTCTTTGTCAAATCAATATTATTTTCTTTCATTGTAATGTCAATTGCCATTGTTAATTTTCCTGGCCCATTTGTGATTCTATTCACGTCATTGATTCCTCTATTTTTAATCATAATTTTGATTCCATCTTGTGGATAAATTCCTCGAATCAAAACTGCACCTGCATTTTGCTTTTTACTTCTTGCCACCACATTAAGCATAAAGTACATTCCATAAGTGAAATAGACATAAGACATTCCAACTGGACCAAACATTATTCTATTTCTTTTTGTCATTTTTGTTGCTGCATGACTGGCAAGATCATTTTTACCTCTATATGCTTCGGTTTCAATAATTATTCCTGTCATTTTTCTACCTTGAATTTTTCTTGTGAGTGTTTTTCCAATAAGCTGTTTTGCTACGGTTACAGTTTCTCGTTCATAAAATTCTTTTTTTAGAATCATCTTTTCTTAATTACTGTGAGTACATCTTCATCAATCAAAATATGATTTAGACCGACTCTTTGTCCTCCAAACTTTACACTTTTGCCCCAAACCAATCCAAATCTAAAGTCTTTTTTCATATTTCTATGCAACTTGTTACAAACATCTGCAACCGTGTTTCCATTCCTAACAATTAGAGGTTCTTTAAAATCGGTTTCGCCACCTTTTGGTCTAAGGTAAACCCGAATGAAGTTCAATTCATTATAAATTCTTTCTTTCAATTGATTGATATTTTTATTTGAATCTGCTGATGTTGGTATAAAATCAGTCTTTAGTTTTTTTGATACATTTTTTACAAATTTATCGTCAACTAGATCAATTTTATTTAAAATAGTAATTCCTTTTGCATATGTCTTATTTCCATTTATAAAATCAATAAGTTGCTCTGAAGTAATATCTTCTCTGATAACAACTCGTGCACTTGTATATCCATACACGTTAAGAATTTCTTTTAGTAATTTCTCTGACATTTTCTTTAGTTTGGTTTGTTGAGCAACTGCAATTCCACCTGTAGTTGATTTTTCAATTACAATATTTGGAGGTGTCTGATTTAGCCTGATTCCAATGTTTCCTAATTCATTGATCAAAACATCTTCGTGATATGGCTGAAAGACATCTAATACCAATAACACTATGTCTGCACTTCTTGCAACTGAAAGGATTCTTCTTCCTAATCCTTTTCCAGTTGATGCCCCTTTGATGATTCCTGGTAAATCTAAAACTTGTATTCTTGCACCCCTGTAATTCATTACTCCTGGCACTACTGTTAATGTAGTAAATTGATAGGCACCTATAGCTGACTTTGAGCCTGTTAATCTATTTAGCAATGTGGATTTTCCTACACTAGGTAATCCAATAAAAACTACTGTAGCATCTCCCGTCCTTTTTACATCAAATCCATCTTGTTTTTTAGAGCTCTTTTTAACCTGTTCAGTTTCTTGTTCTCTTTTTAGTTTAGCAATTTTTGCTTTTAGTAATCCAACATGATGCTCAGTGGCTTTGTTAATCTGTGTTCTATGTATCTCATCTTGAATTGCTTTGATCTTCTCTGGAATTCCCATTAGTAATCAATTTGATTACAAATTAACTCAATATCAAAGGTTTCTAACGCTTTACTCATTAATGGTACATAAAATAAAAAATTATTGAAGAAAAAAGTTCTTGCAGTAGATATTGATGGAACAATTACGTTAAATGGATTTGGAAAAATTCATCTAAAGGCTTTAGAAAAATTGCGAAATTTAAAAAATGATGGACATCATGTAATTTTTGTTACAGGTCGTTCCTCAGTAGAAGCCTACATTCTTTCGATATTTGGAGGCTTGACATTACTAGGTGTAGGAGAAAATGGGGGCTGTATTACTCATGGGGAAATAATGACACATGAAATGATTGGGAAAAAGAAGGAATGTCAAGATGCTTTTTCATATCTAAAAACAATACTTGACGGAAACATCAGAGAAAAACCTGTATTTCCTAGACTAACTGAAGTTGTTTTAGATAGGACCTTTGATCTCAAAAATGCTCAACAATTGTTAGATGAAAAGGGATTCAACGTAGGTTTGTTTGACAGCGGTTATGCATACCATATCAATTCTCATGGGGTTGACAAAGGCTCGGGTCTAATGAAGGCACTTGACATGCTTAATGCAGATCTTGAAGATACAATTGCATTAGGCGATAGCGAGACTGATGTGCCATTATTTAGAACTGTCAAAAACAATATTGCAGTAAATAACTCCATTCCTGAACTTAAGGAGATAGCCAAAATTATAACTACAAAAAATTCTGGTGAAGGTGTATTGGAAGGCTTAGATATGATATCATCTGAATTCTAATTATATGGTCTTTCTCGACTTACTTGAAAACATACGAAGTAAAACTACTGGCATATTGGAATCTCAAAACTACACTCCAATTAATTTCTCAGTTGAATCTGCAAAGCCTGGATTTGGGGACATTACGTGTAATGTGTCTTTTTTACTTTCAAAACAACTCAAAAAAAGCCCTCAGGAAATTTCAATTGAACTATCGAAACTGTATGAATTTAATGACCTTCCTCAAATCAAAAATGTAAAACCACATCCAAGTGGATATCTCAACTTTGAGATTGATTATACAAAGTTCAACAACATTGTAATCTCTTCATCAATTAAGGAAAATTATGGGTCTCTTGATTTAGGAAATAACGAAAAAATTGTTGTAGAACATACTTCTGTAAATCCAAACAAAGCTTTGCATGTTGGTCATATTAGAAATGTAATCTTAGGAGATGTAATTTCTAAAATTCTCAAGAAATGTAATTTTGATGTCAAAGTACTCAATTATGTAGATGATTCTGGTCTTCAAATTGCTGATATTATAGTTGGGTTCAAATATTCTGGCTTCTCACAAGATCCTCCTAACAATGAGAAATTTGATCATTATTGTGGTGACACTGTTTATGTAAAAACTACTGAAAAATATGAAATCGATAAACAATTAGAGGAAAAACGCCATGAAATCCTAAAACAAATTGAAGATAGTTCAAGTGATATTTCAAAAATGGCCCAGATGATTACTCGAAGAGTACTTGATGAACAATTAAAGACCGTGTGGAATTTAGGTGTCTTTTATGATTGTCTTAACTTTGAATCTCAAATCATTCATTCCAAATTATGGGAAACAATATTTGAGAAGCTAAAATCTGATAATCAAATTAAGTATGAAGATTCAGGTGATAATGCTGGCTGTTGGGTAATTCCTGCGGAAGGCGAAGATGACAAAATTCTCGTACGAAGTAATGGTGTTGCAACATACATTGCAAAAGATATCCCATATGCAGCATGGAAACTTAGATTAGTTGATGATCCATTCTCCTACAAAGTTTTTACTACACAGAAAAATTCTCAAACTCTTTACGAAACAACATTGGATGTAGTAGATAATAATGCTGGTAAACAAGATTTTTCTGGTAACAAAGTTATCACTGTGATAGACAATAGACAAATCCGATTACAAAAAATCGTATCAGGGTTGATGGCAAAATTCAAAGAAGATGGTGCTTACACACATCTTGGCTACGAATCTGTTACTCTAAGTGCTGACACTGTTAAGTCTCTAGGACTGACTACAGATGGAGACTCTGCACAGATGTCTGGAAGAAAGGGGCTGTATGTTAATGCTGACACTGTCCTAGAAACTCTAACAAAACGAGTCTATAATGAATCAAAAAGTCGAAATGAGGATTTATCTGATTCTGAGATTGAACAAATTGCTAAAACTGTTGCAGTTGGAACAATTCGATATGAAATGATAAAACCTGATTTGGATAAAATCATAACATTTGATCTAAAAACCTCACTCCGCTTGGAAGGTGACACATGTAGTTATATTCAATATTCATATGCTCGTGCAGCACGCATACTTGAAAAAACTCAAACCAAACCTAATTTTGATTCTGGGTCTGAATTACTATCTTCTAATTTTGAAAAAAATCTAATCAAAAAAATTGCGATGTTTGATATTCAAGTAAATGATTCGGTCAAGAATTTATCTCCAAAAGTCATTGCAAGATATTCTTATGATTTATCTGTCGCATTCTCATCTTTCTATGAACATGTTAAGGTTCTAGCTTCTGAAACCCCTGAATTACTCAATGCAAGACTTTGTCTTGTTATATCGTTTCAAAAAACCTTGAAATCAGCTTTAGGCTTACTTGGAATTGATGCACCTGAAAGAATGTGATTTAATTCTTCTCTCCAGAATTCTCATATCTTTTTAAAAGAAAAGCATGTTGTATGGAATATTTATTTTCTTTTGCATCTTGTTTTAGTAATTCTGCATCCTTCAATCGAACTCCTTGCGCAGCTAGAAATGCATCATCTTCTCTTCCGAGTGCCTTGAATGCTTCTGATTTTTCTACTGCTGCCCTAGAAAATTCTGGCATTATCTGTTGAACTGTATCATAATATGGAATTGCCTCTTGATATCTTCCTAAATAATTCAAAGTCACTGCCATGTTCATCAATCCATCTACATTTGTTTTATCCAACTCTAAGGCTAAATCATATAATGTCATTGCATCTTCATGTTTTCCAGTCTTGTTTAGTGCAATGCCTTTTGTGACAAGAACATCAACATCTTTGTTATTTTTTGATAAAAGTATATCACAACAACGTAAAACTTCATCATGTAATTCAAGTTTCTCTAATGCTCGCATTTTATTCTTTATAGCATGTTCTTCATCCGCATCTCTTTCTAAAATTTTTTCACAGCATTTGATGGTGTCATTATATGCCCCTACAATGTAATATGCGGTACTAAGATTCTGCAGTGCAATAGGGTCATTTGGGTTTTTTTCCAGTAATTTCTGACAAAATTCTATTGCGGCATCAAATTTCTTTGTATCAAATAACTTCTTTAATTCTGTGACTGGATCAATTAATGGAACATCTTTCATTTACACTCATCTTTCCATTTGAGAATTTTTATAGTATTACCTTTGACAAAATCCATGGATACTCGCATTAACATCGCTGTAATTGTTGGTGTTGTATTTGTTTTAGCATTTGCTGTTACACTGGCACAAATTGAAAATCAAGCAATTTCTCAAGATATTGATTATGAGATATCTGATGAATTAATCACACATTGGTTGGAAAAATATGATCCCTCTGAACAAACAATCTCAGTTACTGGCAGTGCAACCGCATCTTCTACTCCTGATACATTAATTGTGATTCTTGGAGTAGAATCTGAAGCAAAAACTGCAAGTGAATCGTTGTCACAAAATTCTAACTCACTAAATTATGTCATTTCATCACTGACTAATTCTGGAATTTCTAAAGATAACATACAGACATCGAATTTTAGAATTTATCCATTGTATGATAGTATAAAAGATTCAAATGGAAACTATCAGCAAATTTTGATTGGATATCGTGTATCTAATATCTTATCAATACAAACTGACAACATTGATTCTGCTGGAAATATTATCGATGCTGCTGTTTCTTCAGGTGCAAATCGTGTTGATACTGTCTCATTTCAGTTATCTGATGAAAAATTACAAAAAATTGGTGATGATTTGATTGCAGATGCAATTAACGATGCAACTCAAAAGGCAGAAAAAGCTTTACTCCCATTAAAGCAAAAAATTGTTGGAGTAAAATCTGTAATTGTTCATGATAACATGATGCCCTATTATGATAGCCCTATGCGTGCATCATTTGATGGATTTGCAGAATCATCTATGAAATCTGCACCAATAATGTCTGGTGAAGAAGAAATTAGAACTGATGTTAGCGTTGTATACTATATATCTCAAAAATAGATATTATCTAGTAACTATTCCATTGACAGTCTCTCGAATTTTTTTAACTGGCTCTGAGACTTGTTTGAAACAACTACTAAAAATTATATACTCATTTCAAATTTCTAGAATTATGAGTAAATGGGCTGATTTTGTAGTTAGTGGAATAAAGAAAGGTCCTGGTCTTGCAAATATCTCCCATGTACAAATCCATGAAGATTTTGGAAGTGAGTTTGGGAACCCAGAACTAATTGATAAAAAAACACTTGCATCTCACATAAAAAAAGGAAAAAAATACATTACAATATACAAGAAAAATGAAATTGATTGGGAACCTGGTGAAATCGTAAATGCATTTATTATTAATGGTGAAACACATGTTCGAACTGATAATAATAAAGTTGAAGGTGATCATCTTGGCACGTTGCCTGAAATTGAATCTTAATCTTTAGATAAGCCATTTTCTTCAAACTACCTAATGGGAATATCTGAAATAAACTATGATATACAATTCGAACCTCTTTTCTCTAATTTTACATTCAAAGGAATTGAAATTTTATCATTTAAGACAAATTCTTCAAACAAATTTGTACTAAATTGTGCTGAAATTAAAATTAGCAAATGTCACATTCTTTCCAAAAGTAAAACAATTGAGACAAAATTCAAACTTGATGCAAAAAATGAATTATTATCTATAACTTCTCAGAAAAAGGTTTCAGGGAAAATTAAACTTTGCATAGAATATGTCGGAATCTTAAATGACCGCCTACTTGGATTTTATCGAAGTAAATACACTGACCCTGCTGGTAAAATTAAACACATGGCCACTACCCAATTTGAAGCAGCAGATGCAAGACGCGCATTTCCATGTTGGGATACTCCGTCAACTAAAGCTACATTTGACATCTCGTTATTGGTAGAGAAAAACTATATGGCCATATCTAATATGCCTGTGAGAAAAAAACACAATTTTAACTCAAAAACACTCTATGAATTTGAGCGTACTCCAATAATGTCTACTTATTTGTTATACCTGGGTGTTGGTGAATTTGAGTATGTTGAAGACAAATTACGAAATATCCAAATCCGTGTTCTGACAACAAAGGGAAATAAAAAAAAGGCAAAACTTTCACTTGAACTAACAAAAAAATTCCTAGGTGAATATGAAAAATACTTTGGAATAAAATACCCATTGCCAAAACTTGACATGTTGGCGATTCCTGATTTTGCAGCAGGCGCCATGGAGAACTGGGGAGCAATAACGTTCCGTGAAACAATACTTCTGTATGATCCAAAAACATCCTCTACAAGAACCAAACAATTCATAGCTGAAGTCATATCCCATGAATTGGCACACCAATGGTTTGGTAATCTTGTTACAATGAAATGGTGGAATGACTTGTGGCTTAATGAAAGCTTTGCTACGTTCATGGCAACAAAAATTGTAGACAAATTTTATCCTGAATGGGACTTGTGGGATCAATTCTTAGAAGATGCAATGAATACTGCAATGTCACTTGATGCCTTAAAGACCTCTCATCCTATCAATGTTAAAGTAAATCATCCTTCAGAAATTAGAGAAATATTTGATTCGATTTCATATGATAAGGGTGGTTGCATTCTGCGAATGCTTGAACACTTTGTAACGGACAAAAATTTTCAAAAAGGACTACAAAAGTATCTAAAAAAATATGCATACACTAATGCTGAAGGTCGTGACTTGTGGAATTCAATTGGTGAGGTAGCAAAAAAACCAATTGATAAAATGATGAATACTTGGATTAACCAGGTTGGATTTCCAATTTTATCTGTAAAACGAAAAGATTCCACAATTTCATTAAAACAAAGTCGCTATCTATTAGAAGAAACAAAAGCAAGTCAAAAAGGAATGTGGAAAATTCCTTTGATTATTGATGAAGGAAATGTTACAACTTCTCATATCATGGAGAAGAAATCTCAATCATTCAAACTAAAAAATAAGGATCGAAATTTTATAATAAATTCTGGAAGAACTGGATTTTATAGAATGGACTATGATTCTGAAACTTTGGATAATATCTCACTCCTAATTGATGAAAAAATCCTAAATCATGTAGATAGATGGAGCATTCAAAATGACTATTATTCACAATGTGTAACTGGAAAAAAGAAATTACAAGATTATCTTCATTTTACAAATGCATACTTTGATGAAGATAATTACATTTCATCACTAAATCTCGCCCAGCATCTGTATTCCTTATACTCATTAACTCACAAGGAAAAATTCTCTGATGAAATTAAACAATATGCATTTAATTTCCTTAGAACCATTCACGATCGTTTAGGTTGGGATGCAAAAAAAGGAGAACCACACACAAATGCACTCCTACGAAGTTTCACAATATCTGGATTAGGTAAATTAGGCGATGAGGAAATTCTTAAAGAATCAAAAAGAAGATTTGATAAATTTTTGAAAAATCAAAATAGCTTATCAGCTGATTTGCAAGAAACTGTATTTGTTTTAGTTGCATGGAGTGGCAATGAATCTACATACAAAAAATTTACATCCCTATACAAAAAAGCAAAATCACAAGAGGAAAAACTCAGATTCCTTGCTGCAATGTGTAATTTCCAGCAACAGAATTTATTACTAAAAACTTTGGATTTTGCCCTTGGTCCTGATGTTCGCTCACAAAATATTCAAATGCCAATAATGAGAATTGCTGCAAACCTTCATGGTAAGGATTTCTTATGGGATTGGCTCAAAAAGAACTGGAAAAAAATTGTCAAAAAGGCAGGAATTGGTAATCCATTATTGAATAGAGTTGTTGCAAGTATTGGTCAAGTTGTTGATGCAAAACAAGAAAAAGAGGTTCGTAAATTCTTTAAAATGAATCCTTTACGAGGAACTGAAATGACTTTTGAGCAAACTATGGAGAGAGTACGTGTCACGTCAAAATTCCTAAATTCTGTTAAAAAAGAGTTTTCATAATTGATTGCACCAAAAAATTTTCTAATTATACTGATTATGATAGTTGTAATCAGTATTGTAATAATCATAAACCCTATTTCTAATGATAAAATTGACTTCAGTCATTTTAAATTTGATGCTGTATATTTGAATGATGATAATTCTGTATTAATCACATTTTCGGATGAAACTGATAAGTCATCTTTTGCTATATTGGAAATTTTAGGTATGGAAAAAACGTTTCATAAAGAATTTAAAATTACTAATTCATCATTTTCTCAATTAGTTTCTCTTGATACAATTCCAAAATATGGATGGAAAACAACTCCTGTTATTTTGGAAATCACATATGATGAATCTAATACAGTAAAAATGAAAACTGAAATTCATGATGAGGATCAAATTCCTCCTGAGATTATTTTTACATATGATGATTAATTTTAGCATCAGTTTTGTAACTTAACATTTGTTTTACATTCAACAATGCACATAAAATCATACAAAAACACGTCTAATTCAGAAATTCTAATTAAATTCTTTTTTTAAATTTTTCAATGATTCTACGTAAAAATTTGATAAAAAGTCCACAAATCTCTCAAATTCATTCGTTGTAGACTCTGATGCAAAAAAAGATTCCCATGTGATTTTAACTGATTCACCTTTCTTTTCAATAGAAATTGTCGCATGGTATGCATCCAGTGGCAATCCTGAAACCGCAATATATGAAAAATATTCTTTTGGTTTCCATCCTACTATATGCTCTTCTACATCTGATCCATCTTCAAATGAGATTAATCTCTTAGCGCCTACCCCACTTTTCTTTTCTCCCAAGATTTTTGTTGATTTTTGACCTTGTAGCCAATCTAATTTTGAAATTTTATTTATTCGTGACCATGCTTTTTCTAAATCTATGCCAATTATCACTGATTTCTTTACCGAACCTGAATTCATATTGTAATACAATACTTCTCAAATTTATATAATTCAACTATTGTTCTTTTGATTATGGTTTTTGGTTGGGGCAAAAAAAAGAAAGTTGAATATGATGAACCTGTAGAAAATATTTCTTCTATATCTCAAACTATTGCATTGGATGAAATTCCGAAAATCCTCGATGATATAGTAATTCTTAGGAAAGGAACACTTGCAGCCGAAATAAAATCACATCGAAACCGAATTGATCCTCAAAGGGAAGTATTACTAAAAATCGCAAATGAATTATCAGAAGATGAGTTAGATCCTGATAAACTCGATCCACATTTTCAAATAATGGTGAATCGTGGAAAAAAAGAGGTTATCTCATCAATAAAAAAAGAATTCGCTAATCCTTTTCCTGACATCAATTCTCCAGATGATATAATGCGATTCAAAAAAGCAACTACTGCGGGAATAAAAAAAGTTGGTGATATGCTAGGAAAACATTCTAGAGTAATTCATATTTTTGCAAAAAAGTATGCAAAAAAACTTACAGAAGATCTAAAAGATCTTACAGAAGATCTAAAAGATGTGGATGAATTAATTAATAATTTCAATACCACTGAAAACTCTGTCCAAACCATTAATGAGTTATTATCCTCTAGGAATAAAACACTAGAAAAAATATCCAAGCAAAATTCACGCATGAATGAATTGAAATCTTCTATAAATGATAAGAAAGAAAAAATTATAAAATTTGGAAATGAGATAAAAGAGATTAAAAACTCCTCTGATTACAAGACATACCTTGATGTAAAATCCCAATTATCTGATTGTGATTCTGAGGAAGTAAAAATTCGCCATCATGTTAATGATGAATTCACCAAAATTTCTAGACCTCTTGGAAAATTTGTTCATATTTCTTCACATGATAAAGAACTCAAAGATCTGACGGCAAAATTAGCATCTACTCCTTATGATGTATTGGATATTGATAATATTTCTGGAATTAAAAAAATACTTGATTATATTGTCACCGGAATTGACTCTGGTTCTGTATCTGTAAAGGATATTTCAAAGTCAAAAGATAGTGTTGCTGAAATAAAAACTTTAATTCCTTCATTAATTTCTATCAAAGAAAAATTTGAAACAAAAAAACATGAATTAATCATAAAACTTGAAAACTTTGATTCCAAATCTCTTCAAACTGCTGAAAATAATCTAAAACGAGAAGAATCTAATATTTCTGATACTTTATCCAAATTGAAAATATTTGAAGATGAAAATCTTGATCTAACTCATTCTTTACCTACAATACTGCATCAAATAGAAACCAATCTCAAAGATGTCACATCCACATCTTATACAATTTCATTAGACACCAAATGATCTTTAAAACAAAAAAACTAGAACGTAGTGTTGTCTTTCTTAATGAAACTCGTGATGGAATTGTCTCATATTGCAAGATTAATCATCCTGATGAAATGATTCTAATTCTCAAAGGTCATTCAAAAAAAGGTAAAATGTTTGTTGAAAGCTTAGTTGTTCCACCTTTTAATGAAACCGCACCTACTTTTGCAGGGTTTCCATCTAATCAGCTTCCATTTGATGCTGATTATATTGGAATGGCGCATTCACATCCTGTAGGAACTGCTGAACCATCATTGGAAGATTTGAATAATTTCTTTGGATTAGTTTCAATAATTGTAAAAGCCCCCTATGAGGATGAAGATATACTTGCATGGGACAGTTCTGGAAACTCAATCCCAATACTATCTGAATAATTGCTTATACTCAATAAGCCTTATATTTGAAATTAGGACAATTTTCTTATCATGATTAACTACAAGTCATATTTGATATTCCTGTTTGCATCTCTTGCAATAAGTATCGGCTTGCAAATGGTTCTTCCATTTCCATATGGATTGGGTGCCGCACTGGCTCTATTCATTGCATTTCCATTAATCCTACGAAAAAGAATGATGAACCGAATGAGAGGTGGTCTTGGTTCTGGTTCTGGAACCTCTGGTGGATTTGGTGGAGGTCTATTTGGTCAAAATAGTGACAAACCTGGAATAAAATATGAATGTCTTGTATGTCATAAAGTTTACAATGCAAGAGAATGTCCGCGTTGTGGATCCTCAATGAAACGTGCAATGTTTTAGAGATATAAAATGTCTCAAACAGATTTAGCATTAGATGTAATTAGAAAAAAAGTTTTTTTCCATAATTCTGTAGATGTTTGGATATCTGCATGTGACGAAAAAAATATTGATTGGAATAATACTGAAAATTATAAAAAATTTATTTCGTATTTGTTAAAGAACAATCTTCAACTTAAGGCGTTTAATTTATGTGCGCATGAAGCAGGAGCCGTTGAAGTAGAAAAAACAAAATTCACTGAATTATTATCTGAAGAAAAAAATACTAATCCTGATGCTGCAACTTATACAATAAAACTAAATGACAAATCAATTGATCTAATCCGAAAATTTAGCATAGCTAGATAACTATCTCTTTAATTTTGGATTAACTATCGCGTCTAGAGCATTTCCAATAAAGACAAACGCTAATCCTGTTATCGCAATTAAAATTCCTGGTGGGACAATCCACCACCAAAATCCTTGTGCTGTAGCTCCATACGTGTTAGCATCATGTAGAATTTGTCCCCATGTGGGAAATGATGGATCGCCTAATCCGAGAAAACTTAATCCTGCTTCTGTAGTGATGGCTGCGGGGACTGAAATTGCTATACTAGCAAATGCGTATGGTAACAACTGAGGAAGAATATGCCTAAAAATTATCTTTGAGTCTTTTTGTCCCATTATCTTTGCTGCTTCCACATATTGTCTAGTTTTAATCTGTAATGACATACTACGTGAAACCTTTGCAATTCCCACCCAGCTAAAAATCATAAGAAAACCTATCATCAAAAATATGCTATTACTTATTGTAACCGCCAAAATTATTAAAAATGGCAATGCAGGCAATGCATAGATAACGTCATTAAATCTCATCATGGCCTCATCGGTCTTTTTTCCTTTATATCCTGAATAAACTCCATAAACTAATCCCACAACGACTGATCCGATTGATACTGATATTCCAATGAAAAGTGCAAGCGGTGTGCCCCAAAGTAATCCTACAGCTAAATCTCTACGAAGTTCATCTGTTCCCATTAATCCAAATGTCTTTCCTCCTAGAATCATTTTTGATTCTAATACTTCTGCAGGTTCTCCTATTCCATATGTGTCCATAATGAAAATATAATTACCTTTTTGTACCTGGTTTTCATTTAGATTTGAAAATATTATTTCAGTTGCACCGATAGAAAAATCAAATTGAAATTCTTCTTTATATGCATTTAGATTTTTCTTTATCATACTGTCCGTTGAGAAATACCTTTGATTATGAATCGTATCTATTTCTGAGTGTGGCAAAGAAGTAGATAATATTTCCAAAATAATTCCGTCCGGACGTATTACTTTAATCTGAACTAGGTGTGAATCTGAGTATTTCGTTTTTGTTTCAAAAATAAAATCACTTGGAAAATCATCATACTCAAAGGATACTCCAAACTGCTGAGATACAAGAAAAATTTCATCTTTATGTGACTCAAAAATTTCTGCATCAATAATCTTATGCTCTGGAATTTTCTCTGAAGATAAAAGATTGACCCAACTTGGAACTGACGTTTTTGGATATAATATCCATTTCTCAGGATTATTCCATTCTTGAAATGTTGATACGGGAATTGTTGAAATTGTTATGATAGAAATTAAAACCAATCCTAGTAAAATAAAAACACCAGTTAATCCCATCTTACTTTTTAGAAATTCTCTTTTAATTTCATTTGTAGAAACACTACTCAATTTGATGTCCTCACTCGCGGATCAAAATAACCATATAGTAAATCTGCAATAAATATACTCACCAAAAATAAAACTGTTAGAATATATGTTGAACCAATAATCACTGGCAAATCCATCACGCTAATTGCCTCAAAGTACAATCTTCCCATTCCTGGCCAATCAAACACTGCCTCTGTAATTATTGCACCTCCTAGTGAACCTGATAGACTCAATGCAAGTATAGTGACAATTGGAGGCGCTGCATTTCTTAATGCATGGCTATACACTATCTTCTTTTTGGAAATGCCCATAGTTTTTTTTGCAGTGATGAAATCTTCTTGCATAATTCCTACCATGAAATTTCTAACAAGATATGCCCATGCTCCAAATCCAATTAGAACAATTGTTATCACGGGTAGCGCCATATGGTATAGCAATGCCAAAAAGTAGCCTGGGTCATCTGATGCTATATTTGGTGTGGCTCTTGCAGGAAAAATTTGGTAAACAAAGGCAAATACAAATATCATTAACATACCAATCCACCACACTGGGAAACTACTACTAATCACTGCAAATGTAGATGTTATACGGTCTATCTTTGAACCAATTTTGTTACTTGACGCTGCACCTAACACAATTCCAATGATGGATATAATTATTGTAGCTGTAGTAAATAGCAGAATTGTTTTTGGCATCTTTTCAAAAATTATTTCTCCAACATTTGATGATCCTGAATCACTTGTAAGAAATGTCGCATTACCAAAATCCAAAATTAAAATCTTATACATGGTATATCCCAGT
>PYIL01165654.1_pt1 | contig 16817 bp, 15 predicted proteins | sample 3578041 | NCBI WGS metagenome assembly PYIL01 (sample SAMN08408023, study PRJNA431606) | Marine metagenome isolate SA_KN192-05_S13_150m, whole genome shotgun... | biome: marine; feature: oceanic pelagic zone; material: water; isolation source: 150 m water sample, 0.2-0.8 um fraction ... | reverse complement strand
GGTTAGGCTCCTTGATTCCGGACTTGGTTCGCTCACCGCGCTAAATTTGCGCTTTTTCCAGATCACTTAACCTGCTCAATCGATATTGACTGCTTTTTCGTCAAATCAACATTGCGACTGGCCGAACAGAATCCCTCGGTTGACCTAAAACTCTGCGAATTACCCTTGTAATTAACGAAAAAGGAACATCCAAAACGTTCACAACAGCGTTGGTTTACATAAATATCAGATACCTACGTACACATAATCGGTAAGCACTCCCTATTTCCTTTCTCGAAAAGAACAATCACCCTTAACCTTGTTCCATACTTGACATGCAATATTCATCTTCACCTAATATGCAAAATTCATTCTTGACGACATTCTTGGCCGATGCTAGATTCGCTGGAGATTCACTCATGGATGCTCAAACCACTAGCACCACCCAGCGGAACGCCTGACCGATGTCTGAGATTGCCAAAAGACTGTTGGCTGGCGAACAAAGGGCACTATCAAGGTTAATCACTCTCTTAGAAAGGGGAGACCCATCCGCGGCCGAAGCAATGAAGGCGGTGGACGCACGGACGGGAAGGGCCTACACAGTAGGAATCACTGGGCCTCCCGGGGCAGGAAAGAGCACCATCGTAGACCAACTGACGCAGTTGGTTCGAGAAACAGGCCTCACGGTAGGCATCATTGCTGTCGATCCCACCAGCCCATTTAGCGGCGGCGCCATCCTGGGTGATCGCATTCGGATGCAACGCCACTACCTGGATTCCGGGGTTTTTATCCGCAGCGTGGCAACGCGGGGCCAATCGGGCGGGTTACCACGGATAGTCAAAAGCATGGTCCGTGCGCTTGATGCCGCCGGTACAGACCTGATACTGGTTGAAACCGTAGGTGTTGGGCAGACCGAACTAGGAATCATCAGCGTGGCAGACACCGTCTTGGTGGCGTTGAATCCGGAGTCAGGAGACACGATCCAAACGTTGAAAGCCGGGGTGATGGAGATCGCAGATCTTTACCTGGTCAACAAGGCAGACCGTGAAGGAGCCAATCAGATGGCAACGGCCATCACCGGCATGCTCCACATGGCTACGGACAGTCCCGAGTGGAGCCCACCGGTACTACTTACAACGGCTCACAAAGGGCAGGGTATCGACGAACTCTGGAAAAAAATCGATGAACATCGGGAGTTCCTCACCACTAGCGGTGAACTTGATGAACGCCGAGGTGGACAGCGCAGACGCGAGTTCTTGGAAGCGGTGGAAGAGGTGTTGGCACAGCGCCTTCGCGACAAGGTAGAAAATGACCCAGACTTAAATACTACTCTGGAGAAGGTAGAAGCGAAAGAGACTGATCCGTACTCCGCTGCCCTGGAGTTTCTGGAATCATCCCTTTTTTCGGAATACTGGCTTAACGCAAAATAAGCAATAGACGTATCAGTACTTACCCTTATTATCCAAGCAACCAGGTATCTACCGGGCTATGCCCGCGGACACCACCCGATACGCCAGCGCAGCTAGTTAACCCATAGGAACTTCCCTGGAGAAACCTCCGTGCAACAGGGCCGGGGGACCAAATCATCCGATTCACGGACGTGTTGATTAGTAATGTCAGTATTAGGCGTTGACTTAAGGGCATCCAAGAAGAAGCCCTCTTCCATAGCCATCTTAGATTCAGAATCCCATCTGACTCAACTTGGTAGCTTCTTAGAAGACGATGAGCTGATCAAGCTGGTGCAAGAAGTACAACCCAAGGTGGTGGCCATCGGTGCGCCGTTGAACCTACCATCCGGCTTCTGCTGCTTGGACCCAACCTGTGAGTGCCGGTTCTCGGTGCCCAACAGAAAGGGCCGGTTGCTTGAGCTCGAGTTGGCCAAAATGGGTATCAGTTGTTTCTATACCAACAAGGGTTCCATCATCAGGGATTTGATCTACCGAGGAATCCTTCTCAGCAAAATACTTCAAGATGCGGGTCATAGGGTCATTGAGGTCTATCCTCACGCCACGAAGATGCTGCTCTTTGGCGATAAAGTTCCCCCGAAGAACAGCGCAGTCAGTGTCAGCTATATGATTGGCCATCTAACGCCCCTGGTCTCCGGCATGGAAGAACATGCCGACGACCTTGATCGCAACACGTGCGATGCGATCATAAATGCCTACACCGGCCAACTACACGCTCAGTCGAACACAGACATCCTAGGCGATCCGGAGGAGGGCATCCTAGTATTGCCCAAACTGCCGAACTAGACCGGTAAAGGCCCCACATAAAACCGAATAGGAGACCCAAGGCCGGATTTAACAACCTGGCCTTGGGTTTTTCTTATTTCAGCTACCTCTCGAGTGTCCAATAGATTCGGGCCATATGGTCTTCTTCCTACGGGCACTATGAGGCTTGTTCGTATTGTTCCGCCATCCTATCGTTTAATTGGAAACAATTTCGCTAAACAGACGCGAACTGATTCCCAAAGGGTGAACGCAGTCGTCAGATGAAGCAGGCTAACGACCGAGAATTGGAAGCCTCTATCTCCGAATTCATGGAACAGGGGCAGCCAGTTGAGCCATCTCTAAATTGAGCCACGACGCTTGAAGACCACCTAGACGATGTCCAGGTGGTCAGGTTGAATCAGTTTGGGTTGGAGCCAACCAGCGTGGACAAAGCGGCAGCCCAGATGCAGTTCTTCGACTCTGAGACAAACATGCACAGCGTCCTGTATCTGAGAGGAGACGAGGATTACGGTATGATCCAACCCAAATCAGACTGACTTAAAAATCAAAAAGCCCGCCTTTCGATGATGGAAGGGCGGGCTTTTTGATTGCTTTAATATGATGACCCTAATTCAGAGTTCAAATTAACTGGACTCTCTGTCGTCTCCGTTGTTGCTGCCCATACCCATGAAGTTACCGAGCATGGAGGTAAACTCCATGGGGAAGATCCATTTGGTGGATGGGCTGTCACCCAGCGACTTCAGCGTATCAAAGTACTGCAGGCTCATGGTGCGCCCGTCAGCTCCGGCCGCCACGCTGTTGATGCGTTCCAAGGCCTCGCTGAAACCTGAGGCCCTGAGCACGGCAGCTTGCTGTTCACCTTCCGCCTTGAGAATCTCAGATTGGCGATTGCCTTCAGCAGATAGGATCGCTGCCTGCTTCTCTCCCTCTGCGATGTTTATCTGAGACTGTCTGGCTCCTTCGGATTCGGTAATCTCCGCAGTCTTGATAGCTTCGGCAGACTTCTCCCGTTCCATGGCTTGTTTGACGCCGTCCGGCGGGTCAATTTCGTTGATTTCCACCTGGGAAATCTTCACGCCCCACCTTTCGGTATTTTCGTCCATACGTATCTGAACTTCATCCCTAATACGCTCTCTTTCTGCCAGGGCCGAGGAAAGCGTAGTGGCGCCAATCACCGCTCTCAAAGTAGCAAACGCCAAATTTACCACGGCCAACTCAAAGTTTTGGACCTCAAGGACTGCGCGCTCCGCATGCTCTTCCATCACCCGGTAGTAGATTACAAAGTCCATATCCACCACCACGTTGTCGGCGGTGATGTACTTCTGTGTTGGGACGCGGGTCACTCTCTCTCGAAGGTCAACCTTCGTGCCGTGGTAGACCAGGGGTAGTAAGAATCGCAGTCCCGAACCCTGGGTACCCACAAAGGTGCCAAATTTCTGTACAACTAATTTTTGGTACTGCTGAACCAGGACAATTCCTGCTGACATGACATCCTCCTAGCACTGAGAATTAATCGAATTCGAATCTGACTGAATCACATACTGATAGGATCACGTTTCTGGATTCGCGTGAGGCGTTACCGTCAAGGTAAGCACGTCCACACTGATCACTTCCACTGCTTCACCGGTGGCAATCACCCTAGCATCATCACTTACCGCCGTCCACGTTTCATTGCCGACTAGGACAATCCCCCTGGGCGCCAATTCTGCCGTGACGGTACCCTGCATGCCAATCATACTTTCCAATTTTTCCGGAGGTCCCTCGTTACGCGACTGGTAAGCCGACCGCGCAACGTAGGCCACAGCCACTCCGATAACGCCACCACTGCCGTAGAGCAACCACCGATTCACAGTAATCGAGGGCAGGGTTGGGGATGCATCGCCAAACTGATTGAACAACAACAGGCCACCTACCATCAAGCTGACGGCCGCGCCCACACCCAAAATGCCAAACCCGGACACAGCAACTTCCAGAACAATCAGCACTACGGCCAGCAGGATGAACACCACTCCGGCCCAGTTGACCGGCAGATTGCCCAAAGCCAGGAACGCCAGTAACAGGCAGATCACCCCGACAACCCCGGGGGCAACCAAGCCTGTGTTGAAGATTTCCATAACGATGCCCAACCCGCCAACCGTTAGCAGGATGAAGGACACATTCGGATTAGAGATGAACTCCAGAAAGTGCTCCAGGATATTCATGTTAAAGAAGCGGGTTTCCAAGCCTGTGGTCTCCAGCACAACCGTACCCGAGGCAACCTCAGCCCTAAGACCGTCCACCTTTGCCAACAGGTCATCCACATCCTCTGTTATCAGGTCCACCACATTGTAGGCCAGGGCTTCTTGGGCGGAGTATGAAGCCGCAGACCGCACCATTGCTTCCAGCTTGTCTTGATTACGACCTCTAACCTGGGCGATGCTCCTGATCAGGGCTGCGGTGTCATTCTCGATCTTGCTGGCCAGTGTGTCTTCCAGGTCGTCACCGGTGGCAGAGATCGGTGTGGCAGCTCCAATATTCGACCCTGGGGCCATCACCGCAATATTACCGGCCGCTGTGATGAACGTCCCCGCAGAACCGGCCCTGGCCCCCTTGGGCGAAACGTACACCGCAACCGGCACCGGGGTTTCCAGGAGTAACTGGACTATCTCTCTGGTTGCTCCCAGGAGCCCGCCAGGAGTATCAAGCTGGATGATTAATAAGGTGGCGTTATCCTCCTCAGCTTGCTCGATTGCCCGGGATATGAAGCGCTCTTTTACAGAATTGATGATCCCGTCCACGTTCATGATCAGGACGTGCGGCTCCCCGTGTTCATTGGCCTGGGCAAACATTGGGCCCAGCATGCCGACGATCAGCATGGCAATGAAAATGAATGAGAGGGAAAGACGGGCCATGCGGAGCCGTTTAGTCATCAAATCCACTCCACCGTACTGGTTTCGGGACCGCTAATGAGGCTGGGGCCAGGTTGCTTTGGGGCTGGGGTTAGACCGGGGTGCCCGATTCTGCCATGGAGGCTTCGGAGGAGAATATCTCTGCTGATTCCGGCACTTTCGCCATCCGTGCCAACAGAGGATTCACCAACTTCAGCACGCCGCCCAATGTGGGGTGGCCCATGATCTTGCCAATCATTGAACTGTGCCAATCGAATGACACTTCCGGCGAGGCGGCCAATTCAGCAACGAATCCGTTGCTGCTGGCTTGGTTGATCAACGAGCTTACGTGGCTGTCACCCAGGTACTCAAAGGCCCGCCGGGCAGAGTAGCCCACCTCCAACTCTGTGGAAAGCAGGTTCTTCCATTCTTTCTGATAAGCCCCCAATTGGTTCGCGGAAAGTTTATCTTGACTGAGGGCTTGTTCCAGCGCTCCAGAGGCGATCTCGCTGGCCAGCAGCGAGTAGAATATCCCGCCGCCGGTGGTGGGTTTTACCTGTCCTGCGGCATCTCCGACCACTAATACCCGGTCCGTATAGGTCTTCTTTAGGGGCCGCAGGGGAATCCCCCAGCAGATTGGCTTCTCCGTTGCTTCAATGATTTTTCCTTCGGCTTTTCGGGCAGCCATGAACCGAGAAAACCTCTCAGGAGCGTTCTTGCGCACCATCAAGCCGGCCAGTGCGTATCCAGGTTTTGTCGGAACCAACCAGGCAAAAAACCCTGGGGCTACGTCCCGTCCCAGATGAACCTCGACTTCATCGATGCCTTCAGTCTTCACCATGGCCTGGATGCCGACCACATAGTCGGCCGGTTCCCCCAGCCCAAGTTGACGATTCAATTGTGAACCAAATCCAGCGGCGAGGACCAATGACCTGGAATCCAACTTACTTGGGCCGTTCTGGCCATCCGTGGTCACAGTAACCCGGTCTTCGTGTTGCTCCAGGCTGACTACCCGGTTGCCCAGGAGATACTCGGCTCCGTGGGATCTCGCCTTATCGGCAAACGAGGAAACGTAGGCCACTCTGTCAACCACCTTGGCGACCGGGGTTGGTGTCTCAAATCTTACAAGTTCCGAGGAGGGGGAGATAACACTGGCTGCGTTGATTTCGCGGTGGACCATAGACGGGTTGATCGGATAACGGCGGAAACACTCCTCACCGACCAGACCGGTGCAGAGCTTATCGCCGATATTTTCCCGGGAATCTATAACAATTACGCTAAAGCCCTTAGACGCCAAAGAGAGGGCAGCATTATTGCCAGCGGGGCCAGCCCCCACAACGATCGTGTCTTGCAAATTGAGCGTACCTCTATTACCCCGAACCCAGAGTTGATCACCGCCCGGGGATTATTCCTTTAGCCAATACCATGAACGATTCAAATATGGCATCCAAGTTCGCCGGTCGTCGTTCACCTGGCGTGGTCTAGCTATTCTATCAGGCCAAAGGCAATGGGAAGACATAATATCAACTGGTCTTTGAACGCGTTTCACGCCTTGACAACGTCTGGCCGGAGTGTATAATTGGCCACCAGATAATTGGTCAGACCAATTTTATTTTAGGCCATTTGAAGCTGCAACTTTGATTCCTGAAACATCACAATCTGGACTGAACGACTCGGAGTTAACCAACCTCCGCAGGCAACGCCTCCATGAGGGTCGCCTCCATGAGGGTATTGTCGAGGGGTTTCATTCTCTGATTCAGCAGGGGATCTTGGAACATGGCGCGAAGTTGCCGGCAGAACGGGTTTTAGCCGAACAGCTCAAGGTCAGCAGAAGTTCGGTCAGGGAAGCCATCAGGACCTTGGAGTTACAGGGGCTGGTAACCAGCAAGCCAGGGTCAGGGACATTCATCAACACTCAGAGCCTGGATGCTGTGGCCACATTGATGACCTCTTCACTGATCGAAGGTATCGGAGCGGGAGACGCCCAACTCAAGGACATCTTTGAGGTGCGGCATCTCCTGGAGCCCCAGCTTGCGGCGCTTGCGGCAGAACGGGCTACACCAGAGGATGTGGAACGGCTCTCGGCCATCCTGGTTGAACAACAACGGCAAATCATGGAAGGCGAGACGGGTGTGGACGCCGATACGGAGTTTCATTTTACCCTGGCCACCGCCACTCACAACACAGCGCTGGTCAAGGTGGTGAGCGCGGTCGAAGACGTGCTTAGGCAATCACGAGACCAAACGCTGCAACAGCCGGGACGACCGGAAAGGTCCCTGAACTCCCACCGTCAGATACTGGAGATGATCCAGGCAGGGGATCACCTTGGAGCAAGGTCAGCCATGGAGCATCATTTGACTGCGGTTGAGCCTTCTTCGATACACCCACACACAAAAGAACAGGCGACGCCGACTGCCAACAGATATAGAAAAGAATCGTCTGGTATCCGTTTAATCGAGTGGCCAGACGTCCGTTAGTGTAAATAGAGTAGATAACAGCAACCAGAAAACCGAAAGCTGAGGAGGAGACCTATGGCTACCCGATCTGTGGAGGTGGTGTACCGGGGCATATTCCAACGAACAATGGCCCGAAACATCGTCCGAAACATCGTTTTCGCCGCCCGGAAAGACGGCAAGATTGGCACGGCATTTGGCCGTTACAGTGATTCTCCCGAAAGGAACGGTATCCCGGCCAAGCAATTTGCCGTGGTCGCTGACACCGCTCTGGAATTGGAAGAGAGCTTGGCCGTTTACGAGGCCTCCAACGTTGATGTAACCATCAACGTCGACGATGCCATGTGCAAAGGCATCGAATCATGGGCTTGGTACGGTCTGCAACCTATTAACGAACTGACTCGGCCCGGCGGAACCCTGATTGTGACATCGAGACAAGACGCCGACTCCCTTCTGGAAGACATCCACCAAAAGGACGCCCCTTATAACCTATCCATTATCCCTAGCACTGTGAGCTTCTCTGGGCTCTGGGTCTACAAAGATGACCATACTGACATGCGGGTACTAGGGGCATTGTGCAAAGCCTGTCCTGAACTTGTCAGCATCAATGCCATGTTGGAATCCATCCAGGAACAAACGGGCAGCGAAACAAAAGTTGCATCAGTCCAACGTGCATTTGACCGTTTCACCAGCCGCCTCATAGAGCCTGGTGAAGGCAATACTGAAACCCCGTTTAGCTTCGACCTGCCCGGCTGGAAGACCATGGAAGAGGGCGTAGTCATTAGAGGGCTCCCTGAAGGTGGCGGATTCCGCGGTGGTGAAGAAGGCTACCAACCAGGCCGTTCCGAGGTCTTCAAAAAGTGGAGCACTCGGTCAATGCGCCCGGTGATCAACTTCGACACTTGCATCAAGTGCACATTATGCTGGTTACAGTGCCCAGATGAAAGCTTCGACATAACCCCAGATGGTCTTTATGACGCAAACATGGAATCATGCTGCGGTTGCGGTGTCTGCGAGGCTGTTTGTCCAGTTCCAGATTGTGTGACAATGGTCGGGGAACCAGAATTCAACGACAACAACAGCCAATGGGATGCCTGGACATCTGACAAAGATAGTTACAACGAGTGGATGACGGTCCTGGTAGACAAAACAAAATCCGAAACACGTTCCCACGGGTTCCACCACATCGGTGGCTACGATGAAGAGATCAAAGCGGAGGAAGCCTAATGGCCACTGTAACTACAAAGCTCTATCAAGAGCCGAAAGAAGAGCTTATTAGCGGTAGTGAAGCAGTCGGCATCGCCTGTGCCCTCGCCGACGTCGACGTTATAACAGCATATCCCATCCGTCCCTATGATACGGTTATGCAATACGTATCGCGTCTCAAGGCCGACGGGGCTTTCGACTTCGACTACATCATCGCCGAGAGCGAACACTCCCAGTTCGAGATCGTAAAGCACGCATCCTCCGTTGGAGCACGTACTTTTACTGGCTCCAGTGGAGTGGGTTGGTTCTACGCTTTTGAGGCCATCACAGTTACAGCAGGGCTTCGCATGCCTGTAGTAGCGATGGTGGGTAACCGTGCACTAGACGACCCAGGCGCTTTTGGTGTTGAACACAACGACGCCATGGCAGTGCGAGACCTGGGATGGCATCTATATTGGGTCGCCACCGCTCAAGAAGCTCTCGACATGGCACTAATAGCTTACAAAGTGGCCGAAGACCCACGAGTTCTACTGCCATTTGCTCTTAGTTGCGATGGTTCCTTCCTAACCCACTCACAAGCAATAGTGCAGGTGCCGTCCCAAGACCAAGTAGACAAGTTTCTGCCCGCGTACAACCGGGGCAGCCTCCAACTCCATCCAGACAACCCCATCACCGTAGCGCCTCAAGCAAATGAAGATTGGCTTATGGAAATTCGGAAACAGACCGATGAGGCCATGCGTCGCACGCCCGCAGTAATCAAAGAGGCGTATGCAGAGTTCAAAGAAGTATTCGGGCGTGGTGACGATAGCCCATTCATCGAACAATATATGTGTGAAGATGCGGAGATAATACTCGTCGGAATGGGCACACTGGCTATGCCGACCAGAGTTGCCGTCCGACGCATGCGAGAAGCCGGTAAAAAAGTCGGATTCCTACGCGTCAAATTCTTCAGGCCGTTTCCGACTGAAGAACTTCAAGAAGCCCTAAAAGGAGCCAACGGAATCGCAGTCATTGACCGTGACTATTCCTACGGTTCTCCAGGATACGGAGGAGTCCTATTCCACGAGCTTCGCTCTACGATGTACCCACTTGACGAGCGACCTGTAATGTTGAACTTCATCGCTGGACTTGGTGGGCGCGAGGTCATGGTCAAAGACGTAGAGGAAATGGTTGAAACAACTCAGAAAGCCATCGACACTGGTAAAATAGATCAAGAGACCACGTGGGTCGCGGTAAGGGAGTAAGAGACATGGCAACAGTACAAGACCTTCCTCAGATAAGGGGAGTTAAAAGTATACCCGTAGAAGAGTTTTACTCGTCTGGCCACCGCACCTGTCAAGGTTGCGAATCAGCTTTAGTGATGCGTCTGATGATCAAAGCAGCCGGACAGCGGACTATAGTGCTAGGCAGTACAGGTTGCATGTACGTCGCCAACACCACTTACTATAGTACCCCTTGGGTAGTGCCGTGGATGCACACTCAGTTAGGTTCTGCAGGTTCCGCCGCCACGGGCACCGCCGCCGGCCTCTCCGCTATGATGCGAAAGGGGAAGATGCAGAACGAGCCGATAAACGTCATCGCCTTCTGCGGAGACGGCGGAGGTGTGGACATGGGATTATCAGCCCTGTCCGCTGCGTTGCAACACGAGGAGTACAACCTGCTAGTCGTCTGCTATGACAACGAGTCATATGCCAACACAGACATCCAGGCTTCCGGTAGTACCCCTTGGGGAGCCAATACCACCTTCAGTCCGGTTGGCAAAGATATTCACATCATGAACAATCGGTGGAAGAAGAACATGGCCCCCATGATGGCTGTGGGTCATCCCGACATGAAGTATGTGGCCACAGCCTGCGCTTCATACGGGCTGGACTTCAACAACAAGGTGCGCCGTGCGTTGACCATAGGCGGACCTACCTTCATCCATTGCATCGATCCCTGCCCCAAGGGCTGGGACTACGACCCCAAGTACTCCCATGAGTTGGGGATGCTGTCCATTGAGACCGGCCTGTGGATCCAGTATGAGATCATCGAAGGCGAGTTGATGCTTAACGGCCCTAGCCGAGCCATCGCCAAGGGTATCCGCAAGCGGAAACCCGTGGAAGAATATCTCCTACGCCAGGGCCGCTTTGCCCACTTCACCCCGGAGGACATCAAACACTTCCAAGAGAAGATTGATGAACAATGGGAAAAATGGTGGATACCCGGCTTGGTGCCGATCACTCCTCAAGCAGATGAAGACGAGACTTCAGAAGAGTCCTAACTAGTCAGAAAGATAGGGAATCCGGCAACTAACCAGCCAGTAAAAGAGAGCGTCTCGATTTAATCGAGACGCTCTCTTTTAAGATTTTCTTACATCTGAAACGGTATTACCACACAATTATTTGAGAATCTCCTAAACACACTTGCCAGCACACCCTGTTCGGGTTAGAGTAATTCCGATTCCAACCTCACTTATTTATCATCGTTTGCCATATCAAAAGATATATTGGTAAGGTTATTGGCTGGGTTCACTCGGCTGGGCAATCTTAAACGGACACATTTAGGAGGACTCGATGGCTAACGATCCCATCAATCTTTACGACTACGAAGCCAGGGCCAAGCTTGCTTTGCCCCACGACAACTGGGACTTTATTGACGCTGGCGCCATGGACGAGATTACCACCAAGAGAAACCGGAGCGCGTTTGACGCACTGTCGATTCGACCTCGGTTCATGCGGAGTGTGGAAGAGCGCAAGATTTCGACCACCATGCTAGGCACCGACATCAGCATGCCGGTATTTGTCTGCCCCGCAGGTAGCCATGGCTTAGCCCACCCCCAAGCGGAGGTCGCTACAGCCCGGGCAGCTGGGCGATCTAATACTCTGATGATGCTCAGCACCTCCTCCAACTGCAGTTTGGAAGAAGTTGCCGAAGCCGCTACCGGCCCCCTTTGGTTCCAGCTTTACCACCGAGGCAAGGCTCTGACCGAGATGTTAGTCCGCCGCGCTGAGAATGCCGGATTCAAAGCCATCGTCCTGACTATAGATACGCCAGTACCCAGCCCCAAGGAGCGAGACCTGCGCAACAAGTTTGAGCGCGTCTTAGAGTTGGGTAATTTCCGAGACTTGAACCTACCTCGTAACGAGGTAAGCGGCACCGACGAGACCCCCGGTTGGGACGTCTCCCGGGCCGACCCCATCACTTGGAAGGATCTAGAATGGCTCCGAAGCCTCACCTCCCTGCCTTTGGTGTTGAAAGGAATCCGAGTTGGTGAAGATGCCAAGATCGCCGCTGACATGGGTTGCGAAGGTGTCCTGGTTTCAACCCATGGTGGCCGCCAATTGGACCAAACTTTGAGCTCCATCGAAACAATACCCGAGGTTGTAGCAGCGGTTAATGGCCACTGTGAGGTCTATCTGGATTCTGGCGTTCGTCGTGGCAGCGATGTCCTGAAAGCCCTGGCCATGGGAGTCAAGGCTGTTGGCATCGGGCGACCTCTCTATTGGGGTCTGGCAACCGAAGGCGAAGACGGCGTCCACAACGTCCTGGAACTACTCCGGGAAGAAGTTGGACGGGTGATGGACTTCTGCGGCCAGAGCGACGTTGAAGATCTAGAAAAAGCGCTCATTAATGTCCCCAACAACTGGGGCCCCGGAACAGCCGCACCGTAAATACCGGTAACCTGCAACAAATAGAAAAGGCCGTCCCAATTGGATCGGGACGGCCTTTTCTATTTGACTTGATACTTATGAGTTACTAGTCTGCGGCCGCTCCAGAAACGCTGCCTGAAAGCACTCCAGTCAGCAGTTCAGATAGCAGATTATTAAATATTGTCGCCTGCTCAAAGTGTGCGGAGTGGGCTGCGCCTGACACCACTTCCATGCGAGACCCGGGGATCACCTTCTGCACTTCAGCTATCACGTTGGGCGGGAATATGGCGTCTTCCTTGCCGACAATCAACAATGTGGGAATATTCCATCCGGCGAACTCGGCCCCGCTGGGGCCGTCTTTAAGTCTGAAACCGGAGATGACCCCATCTTCGCCGCGGGGCGGGTTCAAGCCGGATATCTGCATGTATAGGAAGGTCATTGCCGGATTCTCTGCTATGAAGCTCGCTGCCAAAGAACGGGCCGGGCCGTCTGGCGGAGGAGTCGCTTTATCCAATTCTGCCAAAGTACCCTCGGTGACCACGCCGCCGGTGGTGTCGCCCAAGACCAGGCCGAGGGTGCGGTCCGGATGAGTCAGGGCAAACCCAAGGCAGCTAAACCCGCCCATGGACTGAGCCACCAAGAACGCTTTGTCGATCTTGAGGTAGTCCAGCAGGGCGGTCAGGTCGCCGATGAAATTCTCACGGAGTGTGGAGCCGTGTTCCGCGATGGAGTCGCCCCAGCCACGGTGATCAAAGGTGATGCAACGGTACTCGCCAGAGAATGCCGCCACCTGCTGCCACCAACTCATGTGGTTGCCTCCCCGCCCGTGAGCAAAGATTATCGCCGGAGCTGATTCGTCGCCGTGGGACTCATAATAAAGTTCTATCCCGTTTATAGGTGCTTTGGGCACGGTTGGCCTCCATCTGAACTAGTCTTAGTCTTATCGTTGGCGGCAAGTATACATAAATCAGGGCCGTTTGGCCCAATCAGCCAAGCCGAATGTCTCTGCCTGGCATCGCGTGAAGGGAAGATAATGATGGTGACTTGTAATGCCCGGTAGGTGGGCCAAGGTCGAGACAACGGATAAACAATCGAAAACAGTCTGACACTGTACCCACTGGTCAGGGAAGGAGAGGACGGTATGGCAACCGCCATGTTACCCGAGCTAGTTATCAACGCAGAACCTGAGACAGTTCAGGTTCTAAAACATCTTTTCGAAGAATTGGAAGAGATCGTTAAAGATTCTGAGGCAACGCCCGAAGTGGTTCACTGGACCATTTCGTTCCCATGTCCGGTGTCCAATATTACACATACCACAGCGAACCTTCACCCGTAGAGCCATTGGTGCGACGGAAGGTCTAGCGTTTAAACATCCTCTCACTAGAGGCTGCGTACCGTTAAGTAGTAGCCGCGGCGTCGGCCCCTCCTGGCAGTGGTAAGTAACCTCGTATGCCGATAATCCACCGCAAGACCAAATCGTTCTATGAACCGCTATTGGCCTTATCCAATTCCTGTTGCCTGAGTTCCACACGCCTAATCTTGCCGCTGACAGTCTTGGGTAGTTCCGTGACAAACTCCACTGCGCGGGGATACTTGTAGGGAGCCGTGGTCGTACGGACGTGGTCCTGTAGGCTGACCATCAACTCATCCGAAGCCACATAATCGGGCGCCAAGATGACAAACGCTTTGACGATCTCGCCGCGCACCTCATCGGGGCTGGCCACCACTGCTGACTCGGCCACGGCGGGATGTTCGATCAATGCACTTTCCACTTCGAACGGCCCGATGCGATAACCTGCCGAGATGATAACGTCATCTGCCCGACCTACGAACCAGAAATATCCATCCTCGTCTTTATAGGCCTTGTCGCCGGTCAGGTACCAATCCCCCAGAAATGACCGGTCCATGGCCTCCTGGTCTTTCCAGTATTCCTGGAACAAACCCACCGGGCGCTCCGGCTTTATCTTGACAGCTATCTGCCCTTCTTCCCCAGCTGGCACCTCGTTGCCCTGTTCATCCACCACGCCGATGGTAAACCCAGGAGCGGGTTTGCCCATTGAGCCTGGCCGGACCTCGTTACAGCGGAAGTTCCCGACCAGCAACACGCTCTCCGTCTGGCCATAACCGTCGTAGATGACCAGTCCGGTGCCATCTTCCCACTGCTTCATCACTTCGGGATTGAGAGGTTCTCCTGCGCCGGTGCAATGGCGCAGGTTTTCCATGTTGTACTTGGTTAGGTCTTCCAGCACCAACATCCGGTAGGCCGTGGGAGGAGCACAGAAAGACGTCACGCCGTGCTTCTCAAGCAGACTCAATGTCAGTGGGGCATCAAACCTGCCTCTGGCGTCGTGCTGCATCACCGCAGCGCCCAACGTCCACTGGCCGAACAGTTTGCCGTAAGCGGCCTTGGCCCATCCGGTATCAGACAGCGTCCACATAAGGTCCGTTGCCGTAAGGTCGTGCCAGTACTTGGCCGAGATGATATGTCCGATACCATAAGAAGCCTGAGTGTGGAGAACCATCTTGGGATATCCAACGGTGCCTGATGTGAAATAAATCAGCAGCGGGTCATCGCTTCGAGTGGGCTCCACATCCTCAAGGGCCGACGACGCTCCAGCCATCTGTTCGTCGTAGGAGATCCAGCCGCGTTTTTCGCCCTTAACTACCACCAGGTGTTTCAGAGTCGGACAGCCACCCGCTGCTTCATCAACTTTGGCCGAGTTCTCTTCGTCAGTTATGGCCATCACTGCTTCAGATGTGTTGATGCGGTATTCAATGTCCTTGGGTGTCAGCAGGGTCGTGCCCGGCATTGGCAGAGCGCCGAGTTTCATCAGGCCGAGCATGACCACGTACCATTCGGGGATCCTCGGCAGCATGATGAAGACCCGGTCGCCTTTTTTCACGCCTCTATCGCGGAGGGTATTGGCGTATTTATTAGATAATATCTTCAGATCCCAGAAGCTGTGGTGCTGGACGTTCTTCCCGGCCGGATCAACCGAGATCAGGGCCAGCTTGGTTCGGTCTTCAGCCCATTTATCCACCACGTCAAACCCAAAATTGAAAAACTCGGGCACCTCCAAGCGGTCGTTTTGATAGGCAGATTCGTAATCTGGCATGTTGGTGGCGACGTCTTTCATAAGTCTTTCCTAGCCTAGATGGATTGTCGGCCTATTCTACACGCCAGGCCAGGGCTGGGAAAGACTGGCCATCCTTGCCAAACCCAAGGACGTGGGTATAATCCCGACAAGCTAACGGAAAAGATAGGAGACTGAAAATGGCTGGAAACCTGGAGGGTAAAACCGCCCTAGTCACCGGAGGCGGGTCTGGCATAGGCCGGGCCGCTTCCCAGGCCTACGCCACCGACGGCGCGCGGGTGGTGGTGGCCGACCTGAACGTCGAGGGCGGCGAAGAGACGGTCCAACTAATCAAGGAAGCAGGCGGAGAGGCCATCTTGGTCCACGCTGACGTCTCCAATCTCGAAGACACCCAGGCCATGGTTGCCCAGGCGGTTGAAGCCTTCGGTAGCCTTGATTGCGCCTTTAATAACGCAGGAATCGGCGGAGGCAGAGACCGCAATCTCACAGCCGACTACCTGGAAGAAGACTGGGACCGGGTCATGTCCGTCAACCTGAAGGGCGTATGGCTCTGCATGAAGGCAGAGATACCCCAAATGTTGAAACAGGGCAAAGGGGCCATCGTGAACACAGCCTCGATCGCTGGTCTGGTAGGGCTTTCCGGCACCGTTGCCTATGTCGCCGCCAAGCACGGTGTCACCGGCCTGACCAAGGCAGCGGCAATGGAATACGCCAAGACAGGTATCAGGGTAAATGCGGTCTGTCCGGGGTATATTGAAACGCCGCTGATCGAGGGCGCGTTTGAAAGGATTGAGGGGTATAAAGAAAGGCTAGAATCACGGCATCCGTTGGGTCGTCTAGGTCAGCCAGAGGAGATTGCTTCGGCGGTATTGTGGCTTTCGTCAGATGCGTCATCATTCGTCACCGGCCACAACATGACCGTGGACGGAGGCTACGTGGCCCAGTAACCATGTACCAATTAGCTCTAGCCTATCGGCGGTGGTCTGGCTCGGGGGAATGCTCTTCCTAGTGATGGTCATGCTGACCATTGCCCGAAAGGCCATGCAATCCGGAGGACTCGAGGCCCTTGGCATGTTGCAAAATGCGGCCAAACGGTTCCTGCCTATAACCTGGGCGGCCATGGCCTTGCTGGCTGTCAGTGGATCGTACCTGGCCTCGGATCACTAGTGAATCGGAGTCAATGTCTTCTTCACCGATGATGGCCGGTTCATGCAGGTACTGGGAGCGAAGTCGATCCTGGTCTTACTGGTGGTGGTGCTAAGTTTGATGCACGACTTCTGGCTAGGCCCCAAGGTTCTCGAACGGCTGGAACAAGCACGCGCAGCCGGACAAGTCCTACCTCCAGAGTCTGACC
>PYIL01180629.1_pt1 | contig 16824 bp, 19 predicted proteins | sample 3578041 | NCBI WGS metagenome assembly PYIL01 (sample SAMN08408023, study PRJNA431606) | Marine metagenome isolate SA_KN192-05_S13_150m, whole genome shotgun... | biome: marine; feature: oceanic pelagic zone; material: water; isolation source: 150 m water sample, 0.2-0.8 um fraction ... | reverse complement strand
CCGTTTTGTTGTCGATTAGTACCCCCAACGGGATTCGAACCCGTGTTACCGGCGTGAAAGGCCGGCGTCCTAGGCCGCTGGACGATGGGGGCTCAAACACGGTGGGGGCCGAGTCACAATAGCAGGGGCACTTCTACTCGCGGTCGGTGAAAACATCACATTCTCAGAGGCCTGATCGATCGACGGGCAGGAACTCGCCGGCCACCCCGACTGCCTCCTCGAGTAGGTAGCCAAGCCAGGCCAACAGTGCCCGGGACGGAGCATCAGCGTCCTCGGGGTCGAAGACGTCGTCCTCGCAGACGTCGAGACGGGTGCCGACCAGCAGTCGGAGCCCGCTGAACATGTCCATCCAGGACACCAACTCTCCGGCGTCGATCGACTGATTACCAGTCGTGGCCAGTACCGAGTCGATCGCCGCAAGGCGGGCCGTCACCAGGTCATCGTGGACGAGGACCGTGTAGTCATCGTTCTGATCCGTGTCGTCTGGATAGGCGGTGGGGTAGAGGCGCCGGAGGTCAGGGTCGCGGTCGGCGGCCAGTACCGACCGGAACTGTTCGGCCAGGTCTGCCACCAGCTCCCGCTCGTCGTCACTGAGACGGATCTCGACCCTGTCGCCCCGCCGTTCGAAGCCCGCATTGCGGCGTTGGCGCAGGATCATGGCTTGTCCTGCTGCATGGTGGCCCAAAGGCCGTGTCCGTGCAGCCGGAACACGTCCATCTCCGCCTTCTCATGGGCACCTGATGACACAACAGCCCGGCCTTTGTGGTGAACGTCGAGCATTAGGGAGTCGGCCCGTTCCCGGGAATAGCCGAAGATCTTCCGGAACACGAACGATACGTATGACATGAGGTTGATGGGGTCGTTCCACACCAAGACCACCCAGGGGCGGTCGAGGTCCGGTCCCTCCTGGGACTCAGGACGGTCCACCTCCGACGGGGCGGTCGCGGGAGTCACCGTCGCCTCCGGCTGGCGCCCTCCACCCTGAGCTTGGGCCGCTCGAATGGGTGGGCGAGAACTCGCACCCGGCACAGGGTACGGGTCTGGTGGGAAAGCAACGACTGACGCTCCCTAGTATCCCCCAATGGACCTTGAAGGCCACGTGGCCGTGGTCACCGGCGGGGCCAGCGGCATCGGGCGCGCACTGGTGGAGCGGTTCCACGCCGAGGGGGCACGGGCTCTTGTCGTAGCCGACAGTGACGCCGACGGGGCCGCCGAAGTGGCTGAGCGGGTTGGCGGGACTGCACGAGCCTGCGACGTGACCGACGAGGCCTCGGTGGCTGACCTGATCGCCGCGACGGTGGCCGATTACGGGTCGATCGACCTCATGGTCTCCAACGCCGGCTACGTGACCATCGGCGCCCTGGAGGCCCCGGACGACGAGTTGCGACACATGTTCGACGTACACGTCATGGCCCACCTGTGGGCGGCTCGCTACGCCATCCCCCATATGGTCGACGCCGGGGGTGGCTACTTGCTCAATACGGCGTCGGCAGCCGGACTGCTCACCCAACTGGGGTCGCTGCACTATTCGATCACCAAACACGCCGCGGTGAGCCTGGCCGAGTTCGTCGCTATCACCTATGGGGACCGCGGGATAAAGGTGTCGGTTCTGTGCCCGCAGGCGGTCTCCACCAACATCGTGGCCAACAGCCCGACCAGCGGGATGATGCTCGATTCGGCGCTGAGTCCCGCTGCAGTGGACGGGGTGCTGACCCCCGAAGAATTGGCAGGTACGGTCATAGACGGACTTCGGGAGGAGCGGTTCCACATCCTCCCCCACCCTGAGGTGGCCGAGTACGCCAGACGCAAGGGCGACGACGTCGACCGGTGGTTAGCCGGTATGGGTCGATTTCAGCAGCGGTTGTTTGGCGACGGTGAGACCCCCGCCGACTGGCTCACCTCCTAAACCGGTGGACGTTCGTAGCGGGTCGGGCACCCCTTAGCCTGACGCTCGTGCCGGTTGCTCCCAAGATCTCGGTCCGTGCCAGCCTGGCCGGCTACATAGCGCTCACCAAGCCGCGGATTATCGAACTTCTGCTGGTCACCACAGTCCCGACCATGTTCGTGGCCGAACGGGGGGTTCCGTCGGTGTGGCTGATGGTGGCCACCCTGGTGGGCGGCGCCTTGGCCGCCGGGGGCGCCAACGCCATCAACATGGTCATCGATATGGACATCGACCGGGTGATGGAACGCACCAGGGGCCGACCTCTGGTCACCGGTGCGGTCGGCTCGACGGGGGCCGTGGTCTTCGCCGTGTCGCTCGAGGTGGTGGCGTTTGTCTGGTTGGTTGTCACCGTCAACCTGCTCAGCGCTGTACTCGCCGTGTCGGCCACCGTCTTCTACGTCTTCGTGTACTCCATGTGGCTGAAGAGAATCTCCACCATCAACATCGTGGTCGGCGGCGCAGCCGGGGCGGTGCCGGTGCTCGTCGGATGGTCGGCGGTCACCGGTTCTCTGGACTGGCCGCCGGTCGTCCTGTTCCTAGTCGTCTTCTACTGGACACCGCCCCACTTTTGGGCGTTAGCTATCCGCTACAGAGATGACTATGCCGCGGCCGAAGTGCCGATGCTTCCCGTGGTGACCGGACCCCGGGCCACCGCTCACCGCATCGTCGGCTATACGGCGATCCTGGTCGTGGTAACCGTCGTCTTCTCTCCGGTCGCTGAAATGGGGGCTGTTTACCTAGTAGCCGCCCTGGTGTTGGGCGCAGTATTCATGGCCCTAGCCCTAGCGCTTCGGGCTGACCCGGACGAGAGGAGGGCCATGCGGCTGTTCCACTACTCCATTACATACCTCACCCTCCTGTTCGGCGCGATGGTGGTCGACGTGCTGGTCTGAGGGCCGTTCAGACCTTGTCGGCGCGGCCCGCTGAGAGCCCCCGACCCGGTTGGTGGAACGAACTGCCAAGCGGTTCTCGGGAACGCGACCCGACTAGCGTGGCTTGACCGGTTCGGCGTCCGGTTCCCTGGCGATTGGCCTAACATTCCCCGGGTCCGAGGCCGACCGGACCGAATGCTGTCCCGTCCCCCACGACCAGAAACCTTCGATGACGATCACCGAGACAGCCCCGGATACCGAGCCTGAAGCCAGCCAACCCGTCCCTTCCCCGCTGGAGAGCCTGGCTACCGGTACCGATCACCGATTCCTAGGTCGGGCCTGGGCTACGGCCGGTGGGCTGTTTCTCCTCCTTTGCCTGGTTGTCGGGGTGTTGGTGGGCATCGAACGTATCGGACTTGACGGCGCCGAGGTGTTCGGAAGCGGAGACGAGGTCTTCCAGTTCTGGTCGCTGTACCGGGTAGGACTAGTGCTGCTTGCCGTGGTCCCACTGCTGCTCGGCCTGGCCACAGCGGTAACACCCCTCCAGGTTGGGGCGTCATCGATTGTGTTCCCCCGGGCCGCGGCACTGGCCTTTTGGACGTGGCTGGTTGGCGCGGTGGTAACCATCGTCGGCTTTCTGGCTGACGGCGGATTGGGCACTCCGGACGCCGGTAGTCAGCGTCAGGCGGTCGCTCTCACCCTTGTCGGTCTGCTGCTGGTCATCGCGGGCATCTCGTTGGCCACGGTGTGTGTGGTGACCACCGTGGTGGCTGCCCGCACTTCCGGCATGACTCTCCGGCGGATCCCCTATTTCTCATGGTCGATGCTGGTCGCCGGCACCCTGTGGCTGACCACCCTGCCCGTCCTGGCCGCCAACGCCGTGTTGGCCTACGTCGACCTCCGCGGCCGTACCGCGGTGCACTTCGGTGCGGAGGACCACATCTGGGATCAGTTGTCCTGGGCGTTCACCCACCCGCAGGTATACGCCCTGGCTCTGCCACTGATCGGTATTGCCTTCGATGTCGTGGGGGTGGCCGCTGGGGTGCGGCAACGGAACCACGATGTGGTGCTGGTGGTCATCGGGCTGTTCGGGGCCGTCGGATTTGGGGCCTACGCCCAGTCTTTCTTCGATACACCGGGCACTCCGGTCATGGAGGAGGCCCTCTACGTGGTCCACGCCTTCGTTGCCGTGCCGCTGCTGCTAGTTCTCCTGGGCGGTCTAGCTGACAGTCTTCGACGTGGTGCTGCCAACCTCGGCCGTCGGCCTCCGGCCCCGATGGTCCTCGCCGTGTTCTCGGTGCTTTTGCTGCTGGCCGGCACGCTGATCGGGGCGGTGCGGTCCGTGGCGTCATTGGACCTTCTTGAGAGGTCGACCACCGGAGCCCAGATGACCTTCACCGTCGGTGCCGCATTGGTCGGCGTGATTGCCGGGATGCTGTGGTGGGGTGATCGGATCGTGGGCCGGAGCGCCCCCCAGGGTCTCGGCCTGCTGGCCGGCCTGGCCGTCACGGTGGGCGTGGTTCTTAGCGGTCTGCCCGACACCATCAGCGGCTTCCTCGGGATGAACGATTTCCCCGGTGCCGACGAGGTCACTGCCGGTTCACCTGGCTCCGGGGTCGGGGTGCTCAACGCCGTGGCCGCGGTCGGGGCGCTGACCATCCTGGCCGGGGCGCTGGCCGGGGCGCTGGTGGCATGGCGTCGCCTTGGGGGTCCCGCGGCACCAGCCGACCCGTGGGGTGGACATACCTTGGAGTGGGCCACCTCCCCGGTGGTTGTGTCCTCCGAGCGACCCCTGCTTGACGCCACCGCGCTGACCGACGGCGAGGTCGACTGATGGCCGCCCCCGTGGTTCCGGCACCGTCGGTGCGACCAAGCACCCTCATGGTGGGCACCGCACTGGCCACCGGAGCGGTGGTGATGTTCTTCGCCGGACTATTCGCTGTCTACTTCTCGATGCGGGCCGACACGATGGCCTGGGGAAGCGAGTGGTTCCCGGAGGGCGCAGTCCAGCTTTCCCCCGGTGGCATGAACATGGCCACCCTGGTCGTTGCGACGGTCACCATGGCCTGGGCGGTCCACTCGGTCGCCGGTAACGACCGGATCCACGCCTATTTGGCTCTGGCTCTGACCGCGGTGATGGGAATCGCCATGATCAACCAGACCGTCTTCTACTTCAACGACATCGGGCTGCCCATCGACTACTCCACCTCCACGACCCTGTTGTTCACCATCGTCGGCGCTCACCTGGTCATGGTGGCTATCGGTGTCCTCTGGCTGGGGCTTCTGCTCCTCCGGGCCTTCGGTGGCCAGGACACCCGTCGGCACCGTGACCTCGTTTCGGCGGCGGCCCTCTATTGGTATGCCACGGTGGCCGTTTACGCGGTCATGTGGGTCGGCATCTACATCGCGAAGTAGCGGGAGAGGTCCTCGATGCTTACCACCGGCTTCAAATTCTGGATCGGTCTGTGCACCGTGATGCTGGTCGCCGCGGTATTTGCTGGCTACACCACTGGCGGTACCGAGACAGGGCCCGTCTCGCTGGGGTGGAAGGGCGGTGTCGGCAACCACGTGGCCTACGTCCTTCTGGTATTCGGCGCCTCGGTGATGGCCCTCCTGGGCCTCACGGCCCAGGTCTTCCGAGACGGCGACGCCGAGGCGGCGGCTGAGGTACTCGGCCTGGAAGTGGCACCGGAGGCCCAGGAGGCCGTCGGACAGTCCTGGTGGCCGGTCTTTGCCGCCATCGGTCTAGGAGTGGCCGCTGTCGGTCTGGTGGTTCATGCCGCGGTGTTCGTAGTGGGCCTGTGCATACTGGCCGTCGTCGGGTTCGAGTGGACAATGACCAACTGGTCGGAACGAGCCACCGACGACCCGGTGACCAACCGGGAGCTGCGGGAGCGCCTCATGCGCCCGATCGAGATCCCGGTCCTCGGAGCGGTCGGCATAGGGGTCTTGGTTCTGGCCATTTCTCGGGTGCTGCTCGCCTCCTCGGTGTTAGGAGCCGTTTGGGTGGCCACAGTTATAGGCATCGTGGTGTTCGGCGGGGCCATGTACATCAGCCGTCGACCCAAGTTGCCCCGTGGTCTGATCCAGAGTGCGCTCCTCTTCGGCGCCGTAGCCGTCCTGACGGCCGGGATCGTGGCCGCGGTGGTCGGTGAACGCGACTTCCACCACAAGGGAAAGAGTCTTGGCGACGAGACGCACGAGGGGGCGGGACATTGACCGGAAGTCCGACCCGGGTGGTTCGAATGGTTCGAGCGGGTCTGGTCTTGATCTTTGCTGCCCTGGCGTCGGGGTGTGCGTCAGGTGCCGAGTTGGACACCCTCAAGCCGCAGGGGCCGATTGCCCGGTCAATAGACACCCTCTCCGATCCGGTGTTTCTCATCGCCGGCATCGTGTTCCTGATCATCTTCGGCGGCACGGCTGTTATCTGGTGGCGGTTCCGGGACGACCATTCCGACGAGGAGTTCCCTGAGCAGGTCCACGGCGACCTCAAGTTGGAGGTTTTGTGGACAGTGGTCCCGACGGTGATCCTCGCTGTGATCGCCGTGTTCACCCTCATGACGCTGTCCGATATCAACGGCCGCGAGGACAATGCCATGGCCTTGTCGGTCGACGGCACCCCAGTGTCCTGGGAACCTGAGATTGTGGTCGTCGGGCAGCAGTGGTGGTGGGAGTACCGGTACTACTTCGACGGGCTCGACGGCATTGATCTATCCGACACCCGGCATCTGCCCCCGGCGGACATCGTCACCGGTACCCAAATGGTGATCCCGACCGGACAAGAGATCGAGTTGAAGATCACCAGCCGGGACGTGATCCACAGCCACTGGATTCCGGCGCTCAACGGCAAGCGCGACGCGGTACCCGGGAGGGTCAGCCCGTGGAAGTTGGAGGCCGAGAACCCCGGGGTGTATTTCGGCCAGTGCACCGAGTTCTGTGGCCTATCCCACTCCCGGATGCGGATGCAGGTAGTGGCCATGACACCCGACGACTTCCAAGCCTGGGTGGATCGCCAGATCCAACCGGCTGCCGCGCCCGAGTCCGAAGCGGCCATCCGTGGCCGGGCCACCTTCGAAGCCCAGTGCACCCGATGCCACGTGGTCAACGGATTAAACGACGAGGACTTCAAAGGTGCCGACCTGGAGTCCAACGCCGCCCCGGATTTGACCCACCTCATGAGCCGGACCATGTTTGCCGGCGGCATCTTCAACCTGTATGAGCCGGACGGCTCCCTGAACCGCACCCAGTTGGAGGCCTGGCTCCGCGACGCCCCAGCCGAGAAACCCGCCTACGCTCAGGGCCGTCGGGGGATGCCCAACATGGGTCTCGACGAGGGCCAAATCGACGACCTGGTCGCCTACCTCCAGACCCTCGGCGAGACCCCGTCGCTTGAGATCATCGCCGCCTCGGAGGTCGACTGATGGCCCAAACCATGACCACTCGATTGGAACTCCCCTCCGGCAACGGCCACGACCACCGTCCGCTCGGCGTCTACACCCGGCCACGAGGTGGTGGCGGCTGGCGCGACTGGATCACCACCATCGACCACAAGAAAATCGGCATCCTCTACGGGGCGGCGGCACTGTTCTTCTTCCTGGTCGGAGGCATCGAAGCTCTGCTCATGCGCCTGCAGTTGGCGACCCCGGATGGCACGGTCCTCGGAGCCGACACCTACAACCAGGTCTTCACCATGCACGGCGTGACCATGGTCTTCCTGGTGATCATGCCGATGGCCGCCGCGTTTGCCAACTACCTGCTCCCCCTCCAAATCGGTGCTCGCGACGTGGCCTTCCCCCGCCTTAATGCGCTGTCTTTCTGGCTCTTCCTGGCCGGGGGCCTCTTCCTGAACTCAGCCTGGCTCCTCGGTGGCGCGCCAGACGGCGGCTGGTTCGGGTACGCGCCCAACACCGGGATCATCTTCTCCCCCGGCAAGGGAATGGACTTCTACGCCCTGGGCCTCCAGATCACCGGCATCGCCTCACTGGTGTCAGCCATGAACCTGATCGTGACAGTGCTCAACATGCGGGCTCCCGGCATGACCCTGTTCAAGATGCCCGTGTTCACCTGGATGATCCTGGTCGTCCAGTTCCTGCTGTTGTTCGCCATACCGGTAATCACGGTGGCCCTGTTCCTGCTCCTCTTCGACCGTAACTTCGGCGCGAACTTCTTCAACCCCCAGATGGGCTCGGATCCACTGCTGTGGCAGCACCTGTTCTGGATATTCGGGCATCCGGAGGTTTACGTCCTCATCCTCCCCTCGTTCGGCATCGTCTCCGAGGTCATCCCGACCTTCTCCCGCAAGCCGATCTTCGGCTACCCGTTCATGGTCTTCTCGGGGATCGCTATCGGGTTCATGGGCTGGGGAGTGTGGGCCCACCACATGTTCGTGTCGGGCATCGGTCCCATCTCGGTAGCCGCATTCTCACTGTCGACAATGTTCATCGCCGTGCCCACCGGGGTGAAGATCCTGAACTGGTTGGCCACCATGTGGGGCGGGAAGATCCGGTTCACTACGCCGATGCTTTTTGCCACCGGAGTGGTGTCGATGTTCACCATCGGTGGGCTTTCCGGAGTTACCCACTCGATTGCACCGGCTGACACCCAGCAGACCGACACCTATTACATCGTGGCTCACTTCCATTACGTGATCTTCGGAGGTGCCCTGCTCGGTATTTTCGCCGGCTTCTACTTCTGGTGGCCCAAGGTGTTCGGGCACCTACTCGACGAGAAACTCGGCAAGTGGAACTTCTGGACCATGCTGATCGGGTTTAACCTGACGTTTGGTCCGATGCACATCGTCGGCCTACAGGGCATGTCACGTCGTATCCATACCTACAGCCCGGGGTTCGGCTTCGAGTTCTGGAACCTGGTCGAGACGGTCGGTGCATTCATCATCGCCGTTGGAGTTCTGATCTTCCTTGTGAATGTCGTCCTATCGGCCCGCCGGGCCCGGGGCCGCCCGCCGGTCGGCCCCGACCCTTGGGACGCCCGCAGCCTGGAGTGGCTCACCCCCAACCCCACACCAGTCCACAACTTCGACGAGGTACCCATTGTGGAGGACCTCGACGAGTTCTGGCACCGTAAGTATGGGACCGACGACGACGGCCGTGTGGTCCGGGTCGCCACTGCCGAGGAGGTTTGCCAGGATGGGTCGGCCACCGGCGTCCATCTGCCCTCGCCGTCCTACTGGCCGGTCGTGCTGGCTGCCGGTATGCCCCTCGTGGCCTACGGGCTTATGTACACCTTGTGGCTTTGCGTGCCCGGGGCGGTGCTGATCCTCACGGCTATTTACGCTTGGGCCTTCGAACCCGTCGACGATCCCGATTCAGACCACGGAAGCCATGGTGAGGACGAGCACGACGGCGACGGCTCAAAGAGCGCCGACCAAGATGCCGGGGAGGCCACCGGTGACTGACTCCACGGCGATGACCAACGACCACGTGACAGGTACCGGTCTGTCCGACAACAAGCTGTTGATGTGGGTGTTCCTCGGGTCCGAGTGCCTCCTGTTCGGCGGTCTGATCTCCACCTACCTGATCTACAGGGGCCGGTTCGCCGCCGGACCGGCTCCCGGTGACATCTTCGACATTCCCTTCACCTCGGTCAGTTCCTTCGTGCTGCTGATGAGTTCGCTGACCATGGTGCTGGCTCTCTCCGCCCTCCAGCGGGGGGACATCCGCAATAATCGTCTGTGGTTGCTAACCACCGCCCTACTGGGGTCACTGTTCATCGGCGGCCAGGTATACGAGTTCACGACATTCCTTCGGGAGGGCCTGGGCTACACCACAAGCCCGTTCTCTTCGGCGTTTTTCACCCTTACTGGGTTCCACGGTGTGCACGTCAGCATCGGCATAGTCATGCTCATGTCGCTTTACGTATCCTCACTCCGAGGGAACCTGCGGCGCGAATCCGCCGAGACGGTTGAGATCGTCGGGCTCTACTGGCACTTCGTGGACGTGGTGTGGATCTTCATTTTCACCGTTATCTACCTGGTGCCCTCGCCCACCAGTTGACCCGAGGAGCGGACCGGATGGACAGTTCCGAGATGGCAGAGGCCACAGCGGTTGAGGTTGCCGACCATGGGGACGACCACGACCATCCGTCGGACAACAAGTACATACAGATCGCGGCGATTCTGGCTGTACTGACCGCCCTGGAGGTCGCGACCTATTTCGTGGACATGCCCGGCGCGGTGCTCGTCTCGGCGCTCATGGTCATGATGGTGGTCAAGTTCTTCCTCGTGGCCGCATGGTTCATGCATTTGCGTTTCGACAGCCGGATGTTCACCCGGTTCTTCGTCACCGGTCTGGTGTTGGCCACCACGGTGTACCTGATCACCCTCACCGTGTTCGAGTTCTGGACCAAGGGCTGACCTTGTCCAGCTGCCCGGCCTGGAACGGCGGGTGGCGAGGACCGATTCAAGATCGGTGCCGGCCGTGGTGCCGCCAATGATCTTGGCTGCCGCGGGCCCATGGACCTGGAAGCCCCATCCGGAGGTATGGCTCCTGGTTGTGGCTATCGTCGCCCTCGGCTGGTGGGCCGCCCGGGTCATCGGACCAAAGGTGGTTCCGGTCGGACAACCGGTGGTTACCGCGACGCAGAGGCGAACGTTCGGCCTGGCCGTGGTCCTGCTTCTGGTGGCTGCCGACTGGCCGATGCACGACATCGCCGAGGACCATCTCTATTCGGTACACATGGTTCAGCACCTGCTGATCACATTCATCGTGCCGCCCTTGTTTCTGTTGGCCACCCCGGCCTGGCTGGTACGGCTCCTCGTGTTGGAGGGAGACCTAGGTTCCCGGGTTCTGCGGCGGTTGACCCATCCGGTGGTAGCCGGGGTGATCTTTAACGCCCTGGCCGCCCTTACCCACTGGAGCGGGATCATCCGTTTATCAGCGGAGTCCGGGGGTTTCCACTACGCGGCGCACGTCACCATGTTCGTCTCGGCACTGCTCATGTGGATGCCGGTGGCCAGTCCGCTCCGCGAGCTGCGCCTCTCACCCCCGGGCCAGATGGTGTACCTGTTCCTGATGTCGGTTATCCCGACGATCCCGGCGGCCTGGCTGACCTTTGCCGACGGCACTGTGTACAGCAACTACGACGACGGCTACGAGCTGTGGTCGATCAGCGTGCGCTCCGACCAGCAGGCGGCCGGACTCATCATGAAATTGTTGGGCGGCGGCTACCTGTGGACGATCATCATCGTGAAGTTCTTTGCCTTCTCCCACCAGCATCGCTCCACCCAGCAACTCCGACCCGCGGCAGGCCGTCGGCCCGCCGGACGCAATAGCGTCGGAGGCCCGGTCGGGCCTCCAGGCTAGGTTCGGGACCGTGATCGACCTCCGACTTCTGCGCCGGGACCCCGCCGGCGTCAAGGCGGCTATCGCCCGTCGGGGCGAGGACACCGGCCCTCTCGACCGGGTGCTCGAAGCCGATGCCCGGCAGCGGGAGGCCGCCGAGTCTCGGGACCGGGTTCGCAACGAGATCAAGACCATCTCCCGGGAGGTGGGCGAACTCCACAAAGAAGGGAAGGCCGACCAGGCGTCGGACCTGCAGGAGCGGAGCAGAGCCCTGGGAGTCGAGGAGGTGGCCCTGGCCGACGAGAGCGACGCCTTGCTGGCCGAAATTGCCGACATCCTGCTCCGAGTCCCCAACGTCCCGGCCGACCAATGCCCCGACGGGGCCGACCAGTCCGACAACGTGGTGGTACGGGTTGAGGGCTACGACGAGGGTGGCTATAGCGACCACCAACGGGTACCCCACTGGGAGGTGGGCGAGGAGTTGGGGATCCTTGACGTGGGAAGGGGAGCCAAGCTCTCGGGATCGATGTTCGTCATGTACACCGACGGTGGTGCCTCCCTCTGCCGAGCGCTCGTGCAGTACGGCCTGGACCGCAACGCCGACGCCTACCGGGAGATGCGCCCCCCGACGCTGGTCCGTACCGAGACGATGACCTCGACCGGCCACCTACCCAAGTTCGCCGACGACGCCTACCACCTGGAACGGGACGACCTGTGGGCCATTCCCACCGCCGAGGTGCCGCTCACCTCCCTTGCCCGCGACGAGATCCTCGAAGAGGCCGACCTGCCCATGAAGCTCATGGCCCACACCTCATGCTTCCGCCGTGAGGCCGGCTCGGCCGGTCGGGAAACTCGCGGGCTGCTGCGGGTCCACGAGTTCGACAAGGTGGAGTTGCTGGCCTACACCACGCCCGACCAGGCAGCAGAGGTGCACGCCGACATCCTCGCCCGGGCCGAGGCGGCCATACTCGATCTGGGTCTGGCCTACCGGATTCTTGACCTGTGTACCGGAGACCTGGGCAACTCCTCGGCCCGGACCTTCGACATCGAGGTGTACGCCCCGGGCGCCGACCAGTGGCTGGAGGTCTCCTCGGTGTCGTGGTTCAGCGACTACCAGGCCCGACGGGCCAACGTCCGCTACCGGCCCGCTGGAGAGAAGGGCACCGCGGTGGTCCACACCCTGAACGGGTCGGGCCTGGCCGTGCCCCGGGTGTGGGCGGCGGTCGTAGAGACCCACCGGCAGCCCGACGGTACGGTCGCTATTCCTGAACCTCTCCGGCCCTACATGCGGGGTGCCGCCACTATCGGATGAGTCGTCGGACAGTCGGTCCGACTCAGCCCGCGATGGCCAGCCCCAACCAGGCGGCGGCCACCCCCAGCACGAGGGTCGCCGCCATGTGCCGGACAGCGGCAACACCCCCGGGTCCGTCAGCCAGGTTCGTCGTGTCCGCGGCGAAGGTGGAGAAAGTAGTCAACGACCCCAGACCCCCGGTGCCGACCACAGTCAGAGCCGGTCCAGTCCAACCACCCAGCAGCCCAAGGGCGAACGCCCCGACCACGTTGACGGCCAGGGTCCCCCGGTGGCCGCCCGGCCAGCCGTCAGCGGTCAACCAGCGGAGCGTTGCACCCGACCCGGCTAAAGCCACGAAGCACAGAGCGGTTGTCACCGGGTCATCCCTGCGGCGCGCCCGCCCCGGAAGGCGGCCAGGCCTCCCACTAGCGAAGCGGCCAGGTAGGCGAGCCCGAGGGCACTGTCATCGTGGCGGAGCAGATCGGCCACCTCGACGGCGAAAGTGGAAAAAGTGGTCAGCCCACCGCACAGGCCCGTGCCGACAAGCAGCAGGGTCGAGGGTCGGGTCCGGCGTCCCATCAGGATGCCAAGTAGGCCACAGCCGACCAGATTGACCAGGAGCGTCGGCCACGGGAATTGGGGCGGAGTGGCCGCGACGAGTAACGCCCAGCGGGCAACGGCCCCGGCGGCACCACCCACGGCGACCAGTGGGAGGCCCCGGCGCCTAGTCACACCGCCGACCCTACCGGGAGCCGTTGGGCCCACCGGGCGGGGAGGCCGCTCGCCCCGTTTGACCGGTCAGTTAGGAGTCGGGCTAGGCCAGTCGTCGATAGCGGTCACCAGACCGTCGATAAGCAGGTCGAGTTGCTCGGCCCGGGGGGTGTCGTCGGCGTCCGACCAGAAACCATGGTCACGATTCCAGCGCAGGCCGGGTGGGATCTCGACTTGGACACCGCCCCCGGGGGGACGGTTGACAGGATTGTCGGGGTGTAGGCCCCGGAGGGGCTTTGGGATAGAAGCCACGTCGTCGACCACCCGGTACTCCTCGGGCAGGACGCCTCGCAGATGGCCAGCCATATGCGAGGCCAACACCCGGTTGGTGCCGCCCAACAAGACGGCCCAGAAGTCGTCGTCTCTTCCGTAGCCGTGGATAGATACCACTGTTTCGGATCGTCCCAGGAAGGCGGCTAGCCGGTTCGATCCCTTTGGGTCGAAGCGGGTGGACGACAGGTGATGGCGCGACCCTTCAGGTTGGACCACGGCGTAATAGGAAGCGCCAGTTCGTTTAGCCACCTCGCGGGCCACCGCTTCGGTAGCCCTTTCCAAGCCCCCGCCGTGCAGCGCGCACACCCCCAGCGTTGACCGCAGTTCCAGTTCCTCGACCACCCCAGGTATAGCCAACAGTCCGGCCAGGTCCTCGATGTGTTCCACGGCGTTCACCGTCGCCACTTCCCAAAGGTGGCCGAAGTGCTGAGCACCACTACCAGCAACACCGTGGCGGTTAGGAAAACCTCGAGGGGTACAGCCCAGCGGGTCGGGTCGCTGAACCACCCAGAGATACGGCCTGGCCAACCGGCGATGATCCGCAGCGTGGGAACCACCACTAGGTTGCCGCGGTGACCTAGGCCTTCGACTAGGACCCAGGCTCCGGCTACGACCCCCCAGGAGCTGGCGCGGGCCCGCCGGTCAAGCGCCGGGTGAAGGCCCCAGGCCACGAGAGTCATGATCACCATCCAGAGGGCCAGGCCCACACGGAGACCGCCCACCGTCGCCGTCCAGACCGTCAAGTGCGACTGCAAGTCGCCGACCGCGTCGACGATGGGGTTGGAGGCGGTATCCGAGCCGTTGAGGATCCGGATCTCGTAGACGCCGTAGACGACGAGATAGGCACCACCGAGCATGAGGGCCAGGGCCCCGATGCGGTCGGTGAAAGGCAGCAGGCGTCGGAGGTTGCGGACCAGACCTCCCCGGGCCACGGCTAACGACAGGGTCAGCGATGTGACCACCGCGGCCATCCCGGCTGCGAAGGCCAGGTAGACGGTCGTGCCCCCCACGATTCCGTCCCGGCTAAAACTGCCGGCGACCTGAAGCAGGAACAGGGGAGCAGCACAGCCCACCGAGACCAAGGCGTAGGAGACCCCGAATCCGAGTACCGACCACGTCTCAGCGGATCGAGGCCCCCGGGCCGGCGTGCGCAGGGAGAGGCTGCCCCGGCGGCCGGTGAACAGAGCCAGCCCGTAGGGGATAAGGACCAGGCCGAGTACCACGGTGATCCAAGGGGTTCGGCGTGCGATGGCCTCCTCGCTGACCAGGTGCGAGACAGCCAGGCCCAGCAGGCCGAAGACGGTGACAAACGAGACCGTGAGCAGGAGACTCACCCAGAGCCCTCTGACCACCTGTTCGGGTCGGGCCTCCTGATCGGCAGTGTTGCAGCCGATGAAATAGCCGAGCCAGGTCGGCAGCATGGCAAACCCACACGGGTTGATCGCGGTAGCGATCCCCAAGCTGAACGGAAGAGCCAAACCGACGTCAATCACGACAGGTGCTCCGCGATGGCTGCTTCTAGGTCGTCGGGGTCGATCGGTCCATGGTGTACGTGGGCCAGTGTTCCCGAGCGGTTCACGAACCCGGTTACTGGGAGGCCGACTGCTCCAAGGGCCGTGGTGAACCCGCCCTCGGGGTCCCGGCCCAGCAGGTAGGTGATTTCGAGGGCGTTGGCCTGTTCGGCGGACCGGGTTGGAGAGTCGCTGATGTTCACGCCCACGAAAAGGATCCGGTCTCCGTGGACCTGGTGGGCTGCCTCAAGGTCCGGCATCTCCTCCAGGCACGGGGCACACCAGGTAGCCCACAGGTTGAACACAATGGGCCGACTATCGATGGCGTGCAGTTTGGTGAGTGTGGTCGTGCTATCGCCGACGCCGAACTCCCGGTCCATAACACCCTCGGCGACCGTTGGAGCGGTCGTTGAAGTGCAGGAGGCGATGACGATCAGACCGACGATGAGCATCCGCCGCACGTCGACGACGGTAGTCGGGGCCCGGCCTGAGCGACGATGGGGCCGCTCGTGGCCGGGCCCCGTGGGGCTCGCCTACGGGCCGGGGCTCGCCGGAGCGTCACCCCGGACCGTTTGGGCGATCCGAACTCCCCGTGGCCGGGCCGTGGGTGGCCCGCCACCGTGGCGGAGGGGGACCGACTCTCAGGCTGAACGGAGTTCGACCTGAAGGTGGGCCGGTATAGGCACCACGGGGAGCTGATCTTCGGGCCGGGGTACCTTCGGTGGCCGACCCCTGCGCCGCTTGGTAGCCAGGAGATGACCGTTGCGGAACAGTTGGCCGCCCCAAACTCCCCATGGCTCGCGTCGTTCAATAGCCGCCTCGAGGCAGGGCGCCAGGACTGGGCATTCGGCACAGATTCTCTTGGCCTGGGCGATGTCGCCGAGGTCCTCCGAGAAGAAGATTCCCGTCGGGACGCCGAGGCGTGCACAGGCCGCGTCCTGCCGCCAGATCTCCTCTTCGTACTCCAATGCAAACATGGTTGCTCTCCTTCTCGGGACCGGTGCTGAAAAACCAGAAAAGCCGCCGGATTTCTCCGGCGGCCTCGGGGTTTTGGTTGCGTTTCAGCTGGTCAGCTGGTTGCTCCCCAAGGTCGCCGGCACGTAGTCCAGAACCAGAACGTCTTGGCCCCGATCGGCGTCGGCAGATAGGACGACGCCATCGGGTAGACGGCCGGATTTGCCGACACGAGTACGCGCGAATCGACGGCGCGTGCCCCGGCCGGCTGGCCGTGGTCGTGGCAGTGGATGGCGTTCGTCATAGTCTCGTGTTTGCCCTTTCGGGATATCGAGTTCTTAGCCCGGCACCCGATTCTACGGGTACCACGCCTGGTGACCACCCAACACCGTTGCGTGAGGGCCGTCAAATGATTTTCCAGGATCCGAGTTCAATCTACTGTTTTAGCAGTTCAACTACGGTTTTCGCCCTTCCGGGCCGTCCTGGTACCTAGACGATCCGGTAGGTCTTAGCCCCGGCTTTCTCCGACCGGGTGGCTTGACCGAGTAGCCACAGGTGCTCCAGATGGGCGTAGGTCTCGCTAGCTGCCATGTCTCCCCACGACCGCTCCTTGAACAGCCGCCGCATGTAGTCCTCGACTGGGGCATCGCCGAGTTCGAGGCCGGCCTCCCGGATTACCTGTAGGCGGTTCTCGTGGTGTCCGATGATGTCGTCAGCCCGGCCAGCGAGATCGGTGAATGGGTGTCCGTGGGCAGGCAGCACCAGGTCCACTTCGGGCAATTCCTTGGCACGTTCCAGTGATCGGAAGAACACAGCCAAAGGATCGTCGAGGGTGCTCATCCCGCTGATGTGCGGGGTAATGGTGGGCAGTACGTGGTCGCCGGACAGGAACAGTCCATCGACAGGG
>PYIL01229879.1_pt1 | contig 16847 bp, 12 predicted proteins | sample 3578041 | NCBI WGS metagenome assembly PYIL01 (sample SAMN08408023, study PRJNA431606) | Marine metagenome isolate SA_KN192-05_S13_150m, whole genome shotgun... | biome: marine; feature: oceanic pelagic zone; material: water; isolation source: 150 m water sample, 0.2-0.8 um fraction ... | reverse complement strand
CCCAGGAAGCCTTGAAAGTACCAGGAGTGGAGTTGGTAGCAGCTGCTGATGTTTACGATGGTCGACTGATTCATGTGAAAGAGCGATTCGGTTCGCACGTGTCAACCACACGGGACTATCGAGAGGTCTTGGCTGACGACGCGATCGATGCAGTCATTATTGGTACTCCCGATCATTGGCATAAACACATTGCCATCGAAGCAATGGAGTCGGGCAAAGATGTTTATGTCGAGAAACCGATGGTGCAAAAAGCTGCGGAAGGTACCGAGCTCGTGGCAGCACAAAATCGAACCAAACAGATTCTCCAGGTCGGCAGTCAGCGCGTGAGCAACGTTCTCTATGAATACGCAAAACAAATTTATGAGAGTGGACGCCTTGGCAATCTGAATATGGTAGAGGCCTGGTGGGATCGAAACTCCGCTGTCGGAGCCTGGCAATACACGATTCCAGCCGATGCCTCACCAGAAACTGTCGACTGGGACAAATTTCTCGGCCATGCGCCAAAGCGATCGTTCGATGCAACCCGGATGTTTCGGTGGCGCAATTATCAAGACTATGGCACCGGAGTCGCAGGTGATTTATTTGTTCATCTGTTTTCCGGATTGCATTTTATTGTTGGATCCGACGGTCCAACCCGAATTTTTGCCACTGGCGGATTGCGCTACTGGAAGGATGGTCGAGATGTCCCAGATGTCATGCTGGGTCTATATGATTATCCCGCTACAGACGCCCACCCCGAGTTCACTTTGGCTCTTCGAGTCAATTTTGCTGATGGTGCAGCAGGTGGTTCTGGCTTTCGGTTCGTGGGAGACGAAGCAGTAATGAGTGTGGGGTCTCGTGTGGGTCTGACCCGGCGGGCTAGACGGACGTCGCCAGGCTACACGATTAATACTTTCTCGAATGAAGCACAGAAAGCATTTCTTGACGACTACCAATCAAAATACCCTGGTGCGCGACAGGAGTTAACGCCCACGGAAGAAGAATATTTTTCAGCGCCGAATGGATACAGCGATACTCTGGATCACTTCCAAAATTTCTTCGACGCAATACGAACTCGACAACCTGTGGTCGAGGACGCGAACTTTGGACTCCGTGCCGCTGGTCCTGCGGTCTTGTCGAACGTGAGCTACTTTGAAAAGAAACCAGTTCGGTGGAATCCAAAAGACATGCAAGTAACGACTTAGTGATGGCAGGATACAGGTAAAACAGTAGACGGATTGGTTCTAGGGGTCGGGCGGTTAAGGATGGAGAGGAAATGAGATGACGAAAAGATGCTCTTGGCATTCGCTTTTGCCCATACTTGTTTTTGTCACAGTTGGCATCCCGAACGATGCGGTCGCTCAAGAGCGACCAAATCTGCTTTATCTCACAGAACCAGCCGCTTGGGTCCACACGGTGTTACCCGTCGCTGAAGAGGTCATGCGAGCACTTGGTGAGAAGCCAGGCGCCTTCGATGTGACGGTGATCCGTTCGGCTGAGCAAATCACCAAAGACACACTAACCAACTATGACGTGGTCGCATTTAATACGACGGGTGAATTACCGATGGCCGCGTCAAAACAGGAGGCTCTTCTAGAATTTGTGCGGAACGGTGGTGGATTTGTTGGCGTTCATAGCGCCACGGATACGTTCTACGAGTGGCCCGAATATGGAGAAATGCTTGGCGGTTATTTTGACGGTCATCCTTGGCATCAGGAAGTCGGTGTTGCTGTTGAAGATGTAGACCATCCCTCGACAAGGCATCTCGAATCACCGCTAACCCTTTACGAAGAAATCTACCAGTTTAAAGATTGGAATCGCACCGATGTGCATGTGCTTCTAAGTGTGGATACCACTTCGGTTGATATGGAGGCCGACGGGATCAATCGCACGGATGGTGATTTTGCCTTGTCATGGACTCGGGAGTATGGGAATGGTCGCATCTTTTATACTGCACTGGGTCACGAACCAGCCACGTGGCGTGATTCACAATTTCAAGGTCATCTGATTGGTGGCGTTCGATGGGCTGCCGGGCTTGAGGAATAACTCCTACAGTTAGTGTCACGCGGAGGAAGTAATGAGAGAAACGTTTTTAGTATTCGGGATAATCGTCTTGGTGAGCACAACAGTGAGTGTCCAAGATAACCAAGGCGAATCGAATACATTGACACCAACTGAAGCAGCCGAAGGATGGGAATTGCTTTTTGACGGTCAGACGACAAACGAGTGGCGAGGCTTTAAGCAGTCGACTATGCCTGCGGGCTGGCAGGCCGTCGACGGTGCCCTGACCCGGGTCGGCGAAGGTGGAGATATCGTCACGAAAGCAACATTTGAAAATTTTGACCTTCAATTTGAATGGAAAATAGAAACAGGTGGCAACAGCGGGGTGTTTTTTCGAGTAACTGAAGATGAGGATGCAGTGTGGCATACAGCGCCAGAGATGCAAGTATTGGATGACGACGCCCACCCAGACGGACAGGCCGCGATGACTTCTGCCGGCAGCGACTATGCTCTCTACGGACGGAGCGAGGATGTTGTTAAACCTGTTGGAGAATGGAATCACTCTCGAATCGTTGTTAATGGCAGCCATGTCAAATATTGGCTAAACAACGTGCAAGTTGTTGATTACGAACTATGGAGTGACGACTGGGAACAACGAGTCGCAGCGAGTAAATTTGCCGCCTATCCTAATTTTGGTCGCGCACGACGTGGCCATTTTGCTCTGCAGGATCACGGCAATCCTGTTTATTACCGCAATATAAAGGTTCGAGAACTTCCGAGTCGCTAGTTCACGTCCCGCAAGCTGCGGCACCGATGCCTATCACCATTCGCCTCAAACTCTTTACCATGATGTTTCTCCAGTATTTTGTTTGGGGAAGCTGGTATGTCACGCTTGGCACCTATCTCGGTGAAACTCTTGGGTTCCAGGGACAACAGATCGGTCTTGCCTACGGTACCACTGCCGTGGCTGCCATGATCTCTCCATTTTTTGTCGGGATGATTGCAGATCGGTTTTTTGCAACAGAACGAATTCTGACTGTTTTACATCTCATTGGGGGAGTCATTCTGCTCTTCGCCTCTCAGATGCAGACATTCCTACCTTTTTATTTAGTGCTGTTATCTTACACTTTGCTCTTTATGCCGACCTTGGCACTCACAAACTCCTTGTCATTTCATCAAATGCAGAATCCAGGGAAAGAGTTTCCAGTGATTCGCGTGCTGGGCACGATCGGCTGGATTGTTGCGGGAAACATTATTGGAATACTGGAACTGGAAAGCAGCCCGGTTCAATTACAGTTGGCCGCGGGAAGTTCGATTGTGTTGGGAGTGTTTTGTTTCGTGCTGCCGCATACTCCACCCAAACGGACAGCCGCACGCATGACGATGCGTGACGTGCTTGGCCTAGATGCACTCGGACTCTTAAAAGAGCGGTCGTTTGCCATCTTTGTTCTAGGTTCGTTTCTAATATCAATTCCACTCCAGTTCTACTACACGTTCGCTAACCCCTTTTTAAACGAGATCGGACTCGAGAACGCGGCCGGCAAGATGACACTCGGCCAGGTCTCTGAAATTGGGTTCATGCTCGTCATGCCATGGTTTTTTGTGCGTCTCGGCATTAAACGTATGTTGCTTATTGGTATGCTGGCGTGGGTTTGTCGCTATATCTTCTTCGCCTTCGGAGATGTGAGCGCTTTAACCTGGATGCTTTATGCGGGCATCTTGTTGCATGGAATCTGTTACGATTTTTTCTTTGTTACAGGACAAATCTATGTTGACCGAAAAGCTCCGACACATCTCCGAGCTGCTGCCCAGGGTCTCATTGCTTTCGTTACGCTCGGTGTTGGATTTTTTGTCGGTTCCTGGCTGTCGGGACTCATTGTCGATTACTTTGCGAAACCAGAGGGCACCCATACCTGGAATGCCATTTGGCTAGTGCCGGCTGTTGGTGCAGCGCTGATTCTCGTGTTGTTCGCGTCACTCTTTAAGGAAACGCCGAGGTCAGAGGTAGAGGCCCTCAGACATTAAAGACTCGTCAGGGGAGTTTCACTAAACAGGCTGCTATGAGTCTGGATACACTTACGATCAACTGGTTCGCCGTTCTCTGTATCGCAAGCCTCTACCTGTTTCTCTATCTATTGGGTTCCCGAGCTTCACGTCGAGCCGCAATGCTCGATTTTACGGCGATGACTCTGGCTGGGCGCCGACTGCCTTTGGGAATAGGTATCTTGACCGTCACGGCTACTTGGGTTGGGGGAGGATACCTTAACGGTACGGTTGAGGCTATTCATCTTGGAGGCTTGTGGCATGCCCAAGCGCCGTGGGGATACGCGTTGAGCCTGATTATCGGTGGCTTATGGTTCGCACCGACGATGCGGAGGCTGAACTGCACCACAATGCTTGACCCGTTTCAGAAGAGATACGGCCCAAGGGTCGCTGCCTGGCTATATGTTCCAGCATTAATGGGCGAAGTGTTTTGGACTGCTGCAATTCTCACAGCCCTTGGCGTCAGCTTTGAAGTGATTGCCGGCATTCCTTTCACGCCCGGAGTAATCCTGTCGGTGATTGTCGCGATGGCTTATACGGCACGAAGTGGCCTTTGGGCAGTCGCGATCACCGATGTCGTTCAACTAGCCCTTTTACTGGTCGGTCTGTCAGTAGCCGCTTGGTTCGCGAGTGCTGAAGTTGGAGGCATAACTCTGGCTTGGACGACGTATTCGGCTAGCGAGATAGCCCAGCCTCCCATGTCCTGGATTCCATGGTCGGATGCGGCCTTATTGTTAATTTGCGGAGGAATTCCGTGGCACGCATATTTCCAACGCGTCCTCGCAACCAAAAGCCCGTCAGATGCTCGCCGACTCTCGGTATGGGCTGGCGCTCTCAGCCTAACCGCAGCAATTCCAGCAATGGCAATTGGAGTGATTGGAACTTCGGTCAATTGGTCGCAACTGATTGGCTCCGACCCTGATGCGGCAATGATTCTCCCGTTAGTCTTACGCTATTTAACCTCACCAATTATTGCAACTCTTGGCCTGACCGCCATGGCTGCCGCAGTCATGTCATCAGTCGACTCCTCGATTCTGTCTGCGTCCTCTATGGCAACCTGGAACATCTATCGTCCGCTTCTCAAGCCTGAGGCGACCTCGACGGACCTAAATAGAATCATTCGTCGACTCATCATTGCTGTCGGTTGTGCTGCAACACTTATCGCCCTAAACAGCCGAAGCGTTTACTCCCTCTGGTTTTTATCAAGCGACTTCGTCTACTGCATCCTCTTTCCTCAATTGGTTTGTGCGCTCTACGACCGCCGAGCCAATTGGATTGGGGCTTCCGCAGGATATATCGTTGCATTTACTCTCAGGCTTGGAGCAGGGGAACCGCTTCTGGGGCTTACCCCGTTTATCTCCTATGCCGAGGATGTGTCGACTGGATTGGTCTGGTTTCCTTTTCGAACCTTCGCAATGCTCGCAAGCCTGTTCACGATTATAGGGGTGTCGCGATTGACCGGAAGACGATATCCCGCGGTGCAACTTGAAGAGAGTACTCAGTCAGAATAGCGGACACCTAACTTCTCAAGAGCCTCGCTTGGGCATCCTTCCCAGTCCACTACGTATTGGTTACCCAGGTACTGAAGGTCTTCAATTCCAATCTTACTTGTCCAAAATCCCGTAGCCGTTAGATCACGAAACATCGAAAAGAACTCAACCCCCTTATCACGATCGACCGTTTGCAAGTTTTGCGTGGGGGTAACCGAGCGAGCGCGTGCCCTCGATCCGTAATCACTCGGCACCCGATTTGGCCAAGCTATCGTATCAAGGAAAGTAGCCCGATTGGATTCATCGCAGTCCACAAAAACAGCATCAAAGCGAGCACGACACGCCTCGTCTATCAAGGCAAGTCCTTGTCGCATAAACTCTTGTCGTGCTGGCTGATCCACCATCATAAAGTCAATAAATTCTGGAACACGCGCATCGGCCGCACCGCCAGATTTTTGATCAGAAGGCAAAATCATTTCCGCCAAGAGAACCACTGTTGCGTATTCTTGGTTGGTAAAAAAGATAGGAGCATACGAACTGCTGCTTTGGTCAGGCGATTGTCCCAGCCTATCGGTGCGAAGTCGGGCAGCCTGAACTTCCTCCGGAGTCCAAGCCACACTCGCAGCAATAGGAGCCGCTGCCAACCGCTGCAGTGCTTCACGCCGCAGTATCTTAGTCATTTAATCGTCTTCCTAGAGCTCACCGCGATTACGAGCCTTCGCAATGTAGTCACCCGTACGCATAGCCAAAGCCATGATCGTCCAGGTCAAGTTCTTGTCGGCTTGCGACACAAATGGACCCCCATCAGCCACAAACAGATTCTTCACGTCGTGTGCTTGACAATGTTCGTTCAGGACAGAGGTATCTGGCGAGTGCCCCATGCGAGTTACACCAGCTTCGTGAATGATGCGTCCACCAGGTTCCAGTCGATACTCGTCGGCTTCTGTCGGTTCCGGGGTGAGCGGGTAGCCACCCATATCGTCAATTATTTCTCGGAACGTCTGATGCATGTGCCGAGCCTGTAAACGCTCGTGGTCGCTCCACTGAAAACGAAATCGTAACACTGGTATACCCCAGCGATCGGTAATTTTGGGATCAATTTCGCAATAGCTGTTCGAGTTAGGAATCATTTCTCCTCGCCCGGAGAAACCGACCACCGCGCCATAGTAGCGCCGGTAGTCCTCTTTGAGTTTGTGCCCCCATCCTCCTCCAGATGGATAGTTTTCGACACCTCCAAAAATTCCGAACCGGGGCATGCTTCTTTTTCCACCCCAAGGTTCAATGTGATATCCACGCGGAAAATCTAAGTCGGCATTGTTTAACCACCATGGACTATACACATGCATACCCCCAGCTCCGTCCTCGTTATGAGGAACTCCATCCATAAGCGCAGGGATAAAACCAGCCACGTCAGAACCCGTGGAGTCTGTCAAGTAACGCCCAACCGTCCCACTCGAATTCGCCAATCCATCGGGAAAGCGAGATGACTTTGAATTAAGTAAAAGTCGAGCCGACTCACATGCACTAGCAGCCAACACAACGATGCGCGCTCGAACCTGGTACTCCCGTCCGTCCAATGTGTTCACGTATGAGATGCCCGTTGCAAGACCGCTTTCACCGGTCGTAACTTCACGAGCCATCGCATTCGTAAGAATTTGCAGCCTCCCAGTCGCAAGTGCCGGAGGTAGGAATACGGTAGGTGAGGAAAAGTTCGAGGCCGTCACACAACCGCGACCACACTGTCCACAGTAATGGCATGCAGAACGTCCGTTGAGCGGTTCCGTTAAAATCGACATCCGAGAGGGAATACATGTAATACCCAGGTGTTCGCAGGATTCCTGCAAAAGCAGCTCATAACACCGAGGGCGAGGTGGTGGCTGAAAAATCCCATCCGGCTCGTTAGGAAGACCTTCCACTGAGCCAAAGAGGCCAACCAACCGGTCGAGTGAATCGTAGTACGGCTTTAATTCCTCGTATGTAATGGGCCAGTCGTCTCCGAGCCCATCAAGACTTCGACGACGAAAATCATCTGGACCGTATCGCAAGGAAATCCTACCCCAGTGATTGGTACGGCCGCCGATCATGCGCGCCCGAAACCAGTCGAAACGTTGACCTTCAGCGACGGTATAAGGCTCACCGTCAAGTTCCCAACCGCCTAGGCATGCGTCGAACTCACCAAACGGACGTTCAGTGCCGGCTCCACGTCGAGGTGACTCATAAGGCCAGGCTAGCATCCGCGAATCGCGCTCGGTGTTCCAGTCTGGTCCGGCTTCCAACATCACAACGTCTGCACCAGCTTCCGCAAGCACCTTCGCAACCATGCCGCCACCGGCACCGGAACCAACGATACACACGTCGTAGGCGTCTAACTTCTGAGGACTTCGTGAATTAAGTACCATAAGCTTCGAGTGCTAACAATGAACAGCGGTTTCGATGTTAACGCCAGGGTATCGCATCCAACTCCGCTTGCGTCATTGCAGGCAAGAGGGCTACTCCTTCCTCCAAACGATGACCCCGACCATCATGCACGGCGTATCCGCTACCCCGAAATGAACCCTCTTCATCAGCCTGAAGACCTCGCACTGAACACTGACCGTAACGACCCTGTTTATCAAGGGCTACCATTCTTAGATTAAACATCGGCTGACCATTATGCCGTTCTAGAACTCGTCGACACAGGGCTTCGCAAGCTTCCTGAGGCGTCATGCCATTTCGCATGCGTTCTACAACAAAAAAACTTCCGCAGTTCTTAACACATTCCTCACCATGTCCGGTCGCACCAGCTGCACCAACAGCGTTATCTACATACAAACCGGCTCCGATAATAGGGGAGTCGCCAACCCGGCCGACCAGTTTAAAATGGTGACCAACCGTGCTCGTCACACCAGCGATATCACCATTTCTGTCAAGCGTCAGCACATTGATGGTGCCGCCCACTGGTTCTGAAGGATCGCGTGGTGGAAAATAATAGTCTCGATTACTCAAAGTTTCTTTCCAGGTTAGCCAATGCTGGCGCGCCTCATCGGTGAGCAAGTCTTCTTCCTTGAATCCATGCATTTTGGCGAATCGCAACGCACCTCGTCCGGCAAGTAACCAGTGATCGGTGCGTTCCATGACTAAACGAGCCACCGAGCAGGGAGTCTTGATGTTTTCAATCGCCGCAACTGCGCCAATATTGTTATTGTCGGCCCCGTTCATTACCGATGCATCGAGTTGTAAAAAACCGTCTTCGTTCGGATCGCCGCCGTAACCAACCGTGGTATCTCTCGGATCACTCTCAGAAATATTCGTACCCTTCTCAGCAGCGTCCATTGCCGATCCACCATTTAGCATTAAGTCGTAGGCAGTGGTCGTAATCTCTTCACGTACAAAGCGATTCGTCTTACTAGTAACCACGAGAGGAAAGTTATTCGGCTCCGGTTGGACACCTACAGCTGTAGGCCGTCCCAAAACCGGAACCGTAAGTCCGGCGCCGGCTAATCCAGAAAGGAATCCTCTACGAGTGACATCGCGCGTATTCATTCCTCCTCCTTGTACGGGTAAATTGTGTCAGGAATTTAGATGACATAATGCCGCTGGATCGACTAAAACCTTATTTTCAGTAATACACCGCAGGAGCATACCATCGAGCCACTTTGTGAGAAACCTGAATCCGTCATTCTCCTGCCTGCTTGAAGCTCAAAGGCATGAAATGGTTAGTTATGTTGACAAGACTCTGAACACAAGTACTATCAAAAGGTAACAATACAGTTAACTTTGAGATACCTACGTTCTGATCTTCTTCATCATGTCAGATTCAATAATGGCGAAGGACGCTGTTTCCCCAAACCTTGACTCTTTAGTCCGGCAAGTTTTGACTAGTCGCGTCTACGAAGTTTCAAAAGAGACTCCTCTGGATCCAGCAAATAAATTATCACGTCGCCTACGAAACAATATCAAGTTTAAACGGGAGGATTTGCAGCCAATTTTTAGCTTTAAGATTCGAGGAGCCTACAACAAGATCGCTCAATTATCTCCACAAGAGCAGAAAAGAGGAGTCATCACGGCAAGTGCCGGTAATCATGCTCAAGGTGTGGCCTTTGCTGCCGAACGTTTAGGCCTGCGGGCGATTATCGTCATGCCTCAAACCACGGCCGCGATTAAAATTGAGGCTGTGCGAGCGATGGGTGCGGAAGTAGTGCTTGAAGGCGACTCGTTCGCTGACGCAATGGGGCGATGTGAGAATCTCGCGCGTAAGACTGGTCTGATTTTTGTTCACCCCTTCGACGATCCTTTGGTGGTCGCGGGACAGGGAACCATCGGAGATGAAATCCTCAGACAAAGCCGCGGTCAACTCGATGCAGTCTTTGTTCCCGTGGGCGGTGGCGGTCTGATCGCTGGAATTGCTGGATTTATTAAAGCGTTGAATCCAGGAGTCCGGATGATTGGAGTAGAACCGTTCGAAGCCGATGCGATGTACAAATCTCTTGAAGCCGGTCGAAGAATCCAGTTAGACCAGGTAGGGATTTTTGCTGACGGCGTTGCGGTCCGAGAGGTGGGGGAATACACGATGCCCATCGCGCAGGCCACGGTCGACGAAGTAGTTCGAGTCAGCAATGATGAAATTTGTGCAGCTCTCAAAGATATTTTTGACGAGACTCGCACTATCATGGAGCCTGCTGGTGCGCTTGCTGTGGCTGGTCTGAAATCTTACATCGAGAGAGAAATTATTCGAGATAAGCACTTGGTCGCTCTACTTAGTGGCGCCAACATGAATTTCGATCGCCTGCGCTTTGTTGCGGAGAGAGCAGAGCTTGGAGAAGCTCGCGAAACCGTTCTTGGAGTCACCATTCCTGAACGACCAGGCGCCTTTCGAGAATTTTGTTCAGCGATTGGACGTCGGATAATTACCGAATTTAATTATCGGTTAAGCCAACGAGACCAGGCTCACATTTTTGTGGGTATTGGCACAGCTTCAAAAGACGATGCCGCCAAACTTTCAAGCTCGTTAAACGAGCTCGGATACAAAACCGTCGACCTATCTGGAAGCGAAGTGGCAAAGCTACACGTTCGCCATATGGTGGGAGGGCATGCTGCAGCTACTCAACATGAGCTACTGTGTCGTTTTGAATTCCCAGAACGCCCAGGGGCACTCATGCACTTTCTTGATGCCCTCGGCGACCGTTGGAATATCAGCCTTTTTCATTACCGCAATCATGGCGCTGATTTCGGTCGAGTACTAGCAGGGTTTGAAATACCTGAAACTGATCGGGCCCAGTTCACGGCATTTCTTGAGCAGCTTGGCTACCCGTATAAACTTGAATTGGAAAGCTCTGCCTACGATCTGTTTCTGTCTTAGCGGGATTACGATTTCCCACCTGATAACCTATCAACCGCTTCGCACACGGCACTGTAATCGTTTGGGAGTTGGACGGGTTGTTGCGCATAGGCGGGCTTGATGCTTGGAAGATTCCCTGTGTGATAACCCCGTTTGAAATCAATAAACTTTAAACCATTTGCAGTAGAAATCACGACTACCCGCGCCGATTTAGGAATGTCACCTCGTCGTACTAATTTCATTAACACGGCAAGGGCGACTCCAGTGTGCGGACAATTAAACATGCCTGTGCGATCAGCTTGTGCAGCGGCATCGGCAAGTTCGGATTCTGTTGCCTGCTCTACGATGCCGTCATATTTCTTTAATGCTTTAATAGCTTTCCGGATGGATACAGGATTACCAATTTGAATCGCCGAAGCCTGAGTTGCCTGAGCAACAACTGCCTCAAAATTCCAATCATTCTGGTAAGCCAGGTATAACGGGTTCGCGGCTGCAGCCTGCGCCACCACAATTTGTGGTCGAGTAGTAGTCAGACCCAAATTTTCCATCATATCTAAACCTGCACCTAGGGCGCTGACATTGCCCAAATTACCACCTGGAATAACCATTACGTCTGGCATTTGCCAGTCGAACTGCTGGACAATTTCAATGGAGACTGTCTTTTGCCCTTCCAACCTGAGACTATTCATCGAATTGGCAAGATAAATTCGTTCTTCACTTGCCAACCGCTGAACAATGGACATACAGCCATCAAAATCTGTATCCAGTTCGAACACGGTCGCCCCATTTGCCAGCGGTTGAATCAACTGTGCAACTGATACTTTTCCATGCGGAAGAATGACAATAGCCGGGATTCCGGCAGCTGCGGCATAAGCGGCAAGAGAGGCAGAAGTGTCTCCAGTCGAGGCACACGCTACGGCTTGAATTCGTTGTCCATCTGCAATCATTTGCCGAACAACGGATACAAGCACTGTCATCCCAAGGTCTTTGAATGACCCGGTGTGAGAATTTCCACAAAGTTTAATCCAAAGATCATCGATACCAATTTCTCGGCCAAATCGTTCAGCCCACAATAAATTTGTCCCGCCTTCATCCATGGAAACAATATTGTCGTCATCGATTTCGGGACACACCCATTCTTTCTTGCCCCATACAGCGGAACCATAGGGCCATTGAGTCCGTTTATATCGCTGATCGAACAACTCCATCCATTGAGCTGCGGAACGGCTCTTTAGAGCTTCTACGTCGTGTGCAACCTCAAGCAGGTCCCCGCATGAAGGACAGCGATACATTGCTTTTCTTAATGAGTGGTGCCCAGGACACCCTGCGATGCAACGAAAAACAGCCTCGTATGCCATATGAGTTACCGGTAAAAATACAATATTTTCTGCTAGTCTTAAAATTCGTAAATCAGCTACTTGGCGTTTTTTGCAATTACACTCACTATTGTATCGAGAAGCTGAGATCTCTGCGATTCGAATTACAGCTATTGTTCTGGCCTGTAATACCAACTAAATACAGGCTGAATTACGAAAGTTAATCCATGAGTAAACGAATCAAGTTTCTGGCTAAACATCCGGATCGATTTTTTATGGATGCAGAAAATCAACCAGAATTACTTAACTACCTGCATGAACTGGGTTGGTTATCAAAAAAAGAAAACATTCTTCACGTCGAAACGCCTGGCGATGGAAATATGAACTATCTCCTTCGGCTGAAAACTTCTGCGCGGACCGTGATTTTAAAACAAGCCAGACCGTGGGTCGAAAAGTACGATCAGATCAAAGCTCCTTCTGACCGTGCATTGGTGGAAGCAGCATTCTATACAGCCGTAAAACCATACCCAACGCTCCAAGAACAAATGCCTAAACTCTTGGCTGTCGATACCAACGCAAGAATGCTAATGCTCGAGGACCTTGGAGCAGGGAGAGATTACACAAGTATTTATCAAGAGGCTACCTTGGCCGAGACCGATCTTCTTCGACTGGTTCAGTATTTGTCCACCTTGCATCAGGTAAGGGTCTCTGAAGCTTCTGAATTTACGAATCGGGTAATGCGTGACCTGAATCATCTTCACATTTTTGTTTTACCGCTTCAAAAAGAGAACGTGAATGATTTAGATGCGATCACTCCTGGACTAAAGAAGGAAGCCCTGGGAATTCAACAACAGGGTCGTTTTGTCCAAGCGGTGCAAACCCTCGGCGACCTTTATCTCCAAGATGGGAAAACTCTCATTCACGGAGATTTTTATCCAGGAAGCTGGCTGCACACAACCCGAGGACCAAAGATCATTGATCCAGAATTCTGTTTCCTGGGTTTCTCTGAATTTGATCTTGGTGTAATGATCGCCCATCTTTTCCTTGGTCGACATACGACATCCCTTGCGGAGCTAGTCCTCAATCAATATGCGGAACACACAGCTCAGACTCTATCGACGGCTCAGCAACACAAAATCCTGCAATTTGCGGGGGTTGAAATCATGCGAAGAATTATCGGCGTTGCACAACTGCCACTTAATTGCAATATTGAACAAAAGCGAAGCCTGCTCGCTCAGGCAATCGAGCTCGTTTTATCGCCGTCAAGTTTTAAACAGTTGTGAAATCAGTGTGCGCCTAGGACGTGATTGTTGCGTGCAAGGTTGAATTCTGTTTCCGGCACGACATCCATATTAAATCGCAAACTAGATTTATTGTCGGCAGCGAAAATATTTGGGTATATCGCTGAGACATTGAGCCGGGTGCCAGATGGTAACTGAAGCGGGCTTTTGAGCCAGTGCCGTGTTCGCCATGCTGGTCTTGGTTGCGCTAATCGGACGATTGGCGTACGTTCTCCAGTTGGCAATATCGCCTCAAGCTGTACAAATAAGGGTGAGCCGTCAATCTCCGGTATCAGTGATAGAAGCTCGACGGATTCATCAATCATTTGTTCGTATGTTACAAACATTCCGGATGTCCCATCGGTCACTTCTGAACCACCAACGGCTAACGATTTAATGGGTGTCAGGTCAGACGCTTCAGAAAAGTACACTCCTACAGCAGTTCGGTCTTCAACACTAAGACCTTCATCAAGCCAAGTCTTCTTGTAATGAATACGAGCTACAAGGTCCGAACCAGGTGGAAGATAGTAGGCTAACCCGGGATCGGTTTGAATCGAACTTTGACCAGCCACCCAAATACCAATTATCTGTTCAATCCGAAAGCCAGGTTCAAACTCAGCCATCATAAAACCTGGAACCTCATCCTGAGCATCCAGCCTTCTCGAACGATCGGTTGTATCAACATAAACTTGCACCGATCGGACAATGGATGCGTTACCTGGTCGCACATCGACGGCAGTCACCCAGCGTTCGGCTTGGCGTTCTCCATTTAGCACAAAGTAGCGAACGGTTTCACTGGTCGCAGGATCCATTGAGAAATCCTCTGGTATCTCCAGTACAAGGGACGGTTCTCCAAGGCTCCACGTCGCCTCAATGGACGCTGGTTCGAGGTTGTTCAACTTAACACCCTCCGGCGTCCCGCCATTCGACCAGTCCACCAGCACATCGAGCTCATGAGCTGTAAGCGAACTGCGATGCTTAAACGCGCCAAATCCCTCTTCCGCAGGCCATGGCGGCATACTTAAATTGACAATTTCTTCCTTAATTGATTGCGCCCAAGGATAGGCGTCTTGATAGGTGAGTAGCGACATAGGGCCAACGCCATTTTCCGAATGACAGGAACCACAGTGCTCCAGAAAAATGGGGTAAACGTCTTCACCATAGGTATATTTTGACGAGATCGGTTTGTGCGCGCGGAGATTAGACACCGCAACAACAAGTAAGAGGAGGCCGACTATTCGGTAAAGTGTCGTCATGATTCGCTTACGCGTAAATCATTCTGGGTTGATACTTGCACTACGGAATTTCATACGCAGCTCGTAAATCACTAACAGCCGCATCAAACACTGAATAGGCTTCTTGGATTAATGGGCGATTACCTAAATCTCCATACCAATCTAACAACCAAGCAGACCTGACAAGTGACTTCACAGCTAATGTCACTACTACTTGACGGTTGGGACCTAATTTAACCGTGTGAGAACCCAAACCCAAGGCAAGTTCTTTCGCTTGAAGGGCCGGTATATAAATCTCGGCAAACACACCAGTTTCCAGTAGCTTTCTTATGTCTGAATTCCGATTCAAGATTTCACTGACAATCGTCTCCGGATCTCCTGGAATTGCAACCGCCAAGAGCGCCTCTATGCTGCTAGCTGATAGTGCTGCACTAGAATTTGATCCAAGTTGAAGTGGTATATCTATATTTGAGTCGTTGCTGGACAAACTCGAAATATCTCGATCCTCTGAGCTAAACACAAAATCAAATCGATCTTCTGCTGCATCACCGTTGAATCGAACTTTCGCTGTTGCCTCCAACGGCAACTCCTGACTACCTATCTGCGCCTCTAAATAGAGGCCGTCGCTCGAAGCCGTTAAGGGGTAGGCCACCACTTCGCGAACTTCATTAGTCTCCACGTCATACTTCTCTTCCAGAACTATTCGGCCGTGAACCGCTTTCGCAGACATTGGTTGTGAATAGTTGTCATAAACATACACAGCTATGCGTCCAGCGCCTGGATAAACCCCTTCAATATGATGCCAGTTGTCTGGGGCCATGAAAAAAATGCCGCCGTGTTTCGGGGTATGGTCCTCATGAGGAAGGGGAGACAATCTCTGAACCAACCTTGTGGTGCTATCAATCGGACACAGTCCAGGATTCAGAGCGTCAATCTCAGAATGTTCCGGGCAAGTCCAGGCAAGACCGAGATTCATGCGAACCAGTCTTTCTCCATCTATGGGGCAAACTCCTTCACCTCTTTCCAAGATCACAGAATGCGTCGGACATGTCCACGCCACAACTCGTCGGGTTTCAATTAAACGCATATTGCAAATTGGACAAGACGTATCACCATGAAGTTCGTGCACCTCTGGATGCATCGGACATGTCCAGGCAATATCTGGGAGGGAAGTTTCATCGATAAAAGGCTCTGAGGCACTTCGCAAGATCTCTGGAGGAGCCTGCTGAAGGAATGCAGAAACTGGAAGAATTGCAAAACAAAGAGCAACGACTACGCCCAGCAGTCTCAGGCGGGGATTACGCCAAAGCCCAAGGAACCCGGTTTTATGCGAGAGCGAGCACTGCAAATGTTCTGACATATCTCAGGTTAATCTTATCAGTGACCAAATCGACTGTAACCCGTTCTTTTGATTATATTTACAGGGGACCCTCAGTAACAATCTTCTTGAAGTTGACAGCATAAGGGCTCACGGCTGACAATCTGTTTAGAATATCCAGTAAATGGCCGGTTGTTCTAGAATTCTTGATCCATAATATTGGCACTCTAGCAAAAAGGAAATCAGCTAGTCGAACAGGAGAACTATTAGATGCCTAAAAAGATTAATCGACGCGACTTTGTCTTAACGAGTGCCGCAGCGGCCGGCTTAACGTCAACGGTTTCGGTGACTGGTTTCGGAAACGCCCCTGCCATTCAAACGTCAGCCGTCAAGCCTGTGGTAATCGCTTCAGGTAATGGAAACCGCATTAAGTATGGCGGCACTGAGACCTGTGTGGAAAAGGCATTTCGCATGATGACGAGTGGCGAAGATGTGCTTGATTCACTCATTGCCGGCGTCAACTTAAATGAACTCGATCCCGAGGACGGCGGAGTTGGCTACGGGGGATCCCCAAATGCTGACGGAGTCGTGCAATTAGATTCCTGCTGCATGCATGGTCCCAAGAAACGGGCCGGTGGCGTCGCTGGAATTGAAGGAGTCAAAGCTCCCTCTTTAGTAGCAAAGGCTGTCATGGAACACACCGACCACCACCTATTGGTCGGAGCCGGCGCCCAACAGTTTGCTCGCAATATGGGTTTTGAGATTCTCGATGATTTAAACACAGACCGTTCGAGGGAACGTTGGCTTGAATGGAAAAGACGGACGGACCCTGGTCACTATCTGAATCCTGCTGAGAGAGTGGCGCTTG
>PYIL01318126.1_pt1 | contig 16854 bp, 6 predicted proteins | sample 3578041 | NCBI WGS metagenome assembly PYIL01 (sample SAMN08408023, study PRJNA431606) | Marine metagenome isolate SA_KN192-05_S13_150m, whole genome shotgun... | biome: marine; feature: oceanic pelagic zone; material: water; isolation source: 150 m water sample, 0.2-0.8 um fraction ... | reverse complement strand
CGTCATCGTCGTCGATACCGTCGTGCATCCCATCGCCATCCGTGTCTGTGTCATGGTCGACTCCGGATATCGAAATGTCGCCTACTACCGTGCCGACGAAGTTCGTGTCGGTCCCGCCAAGCGTGTGGCTGATGGTGGCCGTGGTTTCCGCACCGTCATCATCCTCCCCATCTACGTCTACGTAGACGTACTGGGGCGTGTCCCAGTTCACCTTGGTGAACTTCAGGTAGGCAGGATCCACCGTCACTGCGGCGTTGTCGGAGCTGGGAGTGACCACTAGGACGCCCTGGGGCGCGTGATCTAGGGTCACTTCGTACATTCCCCAGTCACCCTCGTCTATGACGAGTGCGCTCACGTCGGTCGTTACCGCCGTGTGCATCGCCTTTTCGTTATCTCGTAGTTCCGCCGCCTCTGGGACCATCGGCATGAGAGCTGACGCTATCATTACCGAGACCATCAGAAGGGTTCTGGCTGTTTGTGCAATGTTTCTACTCATACTATCAGTCCTCCTTCTCGTCGTCATCGTCTTCTTCGATTTCATCGTCCTCGAAGTCGAAGTCCTCGAACTCCTCTGTATAGTCCTCCGCCTCGTCCTCAGTGCCGGATCCGGCCCTCTGGGACATCTGTAGCAGGCCGTATCCTAAGGCCCCTATCACGGCGACTATGGCCAGGTATGGGCCTGGCTCGCCTTCGATGTTGTCTATCAGTGTGACTGGGTTGGCGTTGTCGCCCTGCTGGTCTTTGTTGGCGTCGTACCACTCGGTGGAGTCCCGCGGGAAGCGGTCCTCGTCACCGACCGCGCAGTCGACGTAGGTCAGCGTGGATGCACTGCCAACGCAGGCAGGGTCCACGTGTCCGTCGTTGTCGTCGTCGACGTCAGTCGCATCGCAGATTCCGTCGCCGTCAGCGTCGCTCGGCGTCTCGGTGGACTCGTCCTTGTCGCCGGATCCGCCCGCAGCCGCGCACGAAACCTCCTCGAAGTCTAGCCATCCGTCGCCGTCGTCGTCGTTGTCGGAGTTGTCGCCGATGCCGTCGCCGTCCGTGTCCTCTGTCTCAAGAGGGTTGAACGGGAACGCGTCGTAGTCGTCGAAGATGCCGTCTGCGTCGTCGTCGTCGTCGTTGAGGTCGCAGATATTGTCTCCGTCGTTGTCGGTTGGCACGTCGAAGGAGTCGAGGGGGTCGGTCAGGCAGTCTACTTCCTTTCCGTCGCCCCAGCCGTCGTTGTCGTCATCGGCGTCAGCGAGGTCTCCTGTTCCGTCACCATCCGTGTCCACCGTCTCCGCTATGTTCAGCGGGAACGCGTCATCTAGGTCGGCAATCCCATCGCCGTCGTCGTCGGTGTCGACTATGTCGCAATCCCCGTCCCCATCTGAGTCCAGGGGTACGGATGCGGAGGACAGGGAGTCGGTGCCGCAGGCATGCTCGTCCGTGTCTATCCAACCGTCGTTGTCGTCGTCGGGGTCGGTGTTGTCGCCGACTCCGTCTCCATCGGTGTCGACCCATTCGGTGGCGTCGTTGGGGAACGCGTCCGTCTACCCGGGGCAGTTTGAGGCCAATCCGTCATCGGTGGATGGGAAGTAGTTGTTGCCCTCGATCTGCGTTACAGCCTGGGCGTCTAGCCAGTCCTGTGCGTCGCAGGAGTCCCACCATCCGTCGTTGTCGTCGTCCATGTCGCTGTTGTCACCGATTCGGTCCTCGTCCGAGTCGGACCATTCCGCGGAGTTGTATGGGAACGTGTCCTCGTCGCTGGTGGCGCAGTCAACGTAATCCAATCCGGACGCGCTGCCTACGCAGGCTGGGTCTGGGTGTCCGTCGTTGTCGTCGTCGGTGTCTAGCTCGTCGCACTCTCCATCGGAGTCGCTGTCCTGAGGCATGTCCTCCGCCGCGATCGGGTTGCTTCCGCAGTCGATCTCGTACTGGTCCAGGTGACCGTCGTTGTCGTCGTCGTCGTCGACAATCAGGTTGGTCGGCGTATTGGGCACGCACACGGTGTTGTTGCTGGAGTCCAGCAGTCCCGTGTTGATCGAGTCCGGCATGTCGTCCCTGTCCGTGTCCGTGTCAGCGCACTCGTCGAAGTCGAAGGCGTCGTCCTCGTCGTTTGTGCCGTCGTTGTCGCCGTCCATGTCCAAGTAGGTGCTCGCTAGGCCGTGGTCGACTTCGGACTCGGCGACTATGTCGCAGAGGGTGTCGTTGTCGTAGTCCGAGGGCGTGACGTTGCCATCGTGGTCGGCCAGGCTGGCTGTACCGAGGCAAATCTGCTCGATTATGTTGAGCCAGCCGTCGCCGTCCATGTCCTCATCGAGAGCATCCTCTATGCCGTCGCCGTCCATGTCCGATGTACCGTTCTCGTCCATCGGCATCTCGTCGAGATCGTTGCCGACCCCGTCGCCGTCGATGTCCGGGTCGAGGCCGTCGCAGATGCCGTCGTTGTCCGTATCAATCGGAGTAACGTTGGCGTCGTATGGATCGCCTGTTCCGTCATCTGCGGTTCCTACGGTCCCGTCCATTCCGGCGGCGCATTCCCACTCCATATCATCTGTCCAGCCGTCGCCATCAGAGTCCAGGCTGTAGAAGGTCAGGTTGACGTAGTAGGTATCGCCATCATCGTCGTATCCGAACCAGTTCCTGATTCCGACCCCGAGTGTGCTCGGGACGTTAGTAACGTAGGAACTCGTGTTGAAGGACAGGTATCCTCCGAACGTGGCTCCTCCGTATCCGACGTACATGCCTGCACCATCGTAGATGTCCAGAATCATGTATCCGTCGCAGTCGTAGCACTCCATCTCGTAGAGTACGCCGTGGTTGATCGGGACGTCGAAGGTGTACCTGTCGGTGTCGTCGATCCCGCCGTGACTCCAGCCCATGAACGAGAGCGTGCTGGTGTTGTTCAGGTGCTCCGTCTGAGTCTGGTTCATGAAGTCGTTAGCGTGGATAGTAGTCCAAATCGTCGAGCCGGCGTCTAGTCCGGAGTTGGCGTCGTTCTGCGTGCCGCCCTCAAGTCCTGACAGGGGCAGGAAGTTGATGTCCAAGGACCAGCTCGCGTTCTGGGAGCTCCAGGCCCTCAAGAACATCGTGATCCAACCGGGATTGCCGTTGATCGTGTTCTGGCCGACGGGCCACAGGCCCGACTGCTGCTCGCACTCGAAGACGCCGTTAACCGGGGCCCCGGTGCACTGTGGTCCCGCGAAGTAGTATCCGTTGGATGCGCTCGCAGGCTGGTGCTGGGTCGGGCTCATGATGATGTAGACCTCCCAGAAAGTATTCGGGTTCTCGTCGACGATCGTGGTGTTGATCGAAGCGTAGTGCCCGTTAGGCACTGCGATGTCGACGATGTCCTCTGGGTCCCACGTGCCGTCCATCCATCCTGTGCATACCCCTCCGGCCCAGTAGTCCCTGGTAGTGCCGTTGGCGTTGTATGGGTTCAGGTCGGCCTGGTCGCTGTCGTTCACGAAGAAGTAAGACGAGTAGCCCGCGGTCCAGTATGCCTCGTTAGCATCGAGGCCCGTGCCGCAGTCGTCCTGCGTGTCGCCCGGGGCGAGCCCAGGAGTCAGCAGTCCGATTGAGACCGAGTATGGCCCGCTACCGCGATCCGTGTGGATCCTGATGTAGATGTCCTGGTTCGCATCGTCGTACTGTGAGTAGGTGCACTCTGGGTTGTCGTTGAACGAAGAGTCGACGAACACCATGTACCCGTACACCGGGTGCAGAGCGAAGAGGTTCAGGTCGACGTCGTTCTGAGCTGGGAAGGACGTGCATACCTCCATCGCGTAGTTGGGGGGTACGTACACCTTGTAGAAGTCGTACATGTCCCAGCTGTCGTGGCCGTAGCCGTCGAAGGTCTGGTTCATGGTGGTCATGTTAATCGGCTCCAAGTACCCGTCGCCAGCGTCGATACCCTGCATAGCGTCGTTCTGGTTGATGCTCTCCCATGGCTCCACTGTGGCATTGTAGACCGCGTACTTCACGGTGTAGTTGCTCTCGTAGTCCGCGGTCATGTCGTTTACTTGCATCCGGAGGTAGACTACCGAGTCCTGGTCGAGGTAGTTGTTCCAGTTGTACGACTCGTTGGTGGCCACGGCCTGCGGGTGGAACCCGAAGGATGAGCTCACGAAGTACTGGGCTCCCGTGGGGGTCAGCATGTACTGGCCGAAGGAGATGTCTCCCGATATCTCGATGGTGTCGTTGAAGTTGCTGTCTATGCCCTCGGGCCACTCTAGACTCGCCCACATTGCGTGGTAGGCGGGTACGGTGACCTGGAACCAGTCCTCGGTGTCGAATCCAGCGCATACCATCCCTGTGAACGCACCGTTGCCGTCAGAGTCCATGTGTCCTGTGACGTCAATCGGGACTTCGTCGGGCGTGTAGGCGCCATCGGCGGCGTCAAATCCACCACCGGAGAATGATCCGGGTGCTGCTCCGTCGTCCTGGAAGAAGCAGGGCGGTGGCGCTCCTGGCTGAGTCTGTAGTTCTAGTATGTAACCTGCAGCAGGTCCGCTGTAATGCACGATCTCCGCGAAGATTGTGGTAGCGTCACCTAGCTGCCCTAGGTCGATATACTCGGGTTGGTCGAACCATGAGTACGCGAACATTCCCGACAGGCCGGTGGCGGTGTCGTAGTCCGTGTACAGCTGGAGGTCAAGATCGGCGCTGGACTCCCAGTGGAGAGTCAGGTTCGCGAAGAAGTTCTCCGGGAGGTAAATCGCGTAGACGTCGGAGGTGTCTGACTGGTCTACGTGTCCAGAGGCGGCGTCTTCGAAGTTGAAGTCGTCAACAGTGAGCAGCCCGCTGAAGTTGCCGAGCAGCCAACCGACGGTGAGGCCGAATCCCCCGTCTCCGAAGGTATCGATCTTCTCCACCGTGTAGGTTCCCGCGTCAGAGTAGGTGGCTATGGCCCCCGTCTGGAAGTTCACCAGGTTGAAGCTGTCAGAAGTCCCGTCCGGCTTGGTCACGTCGACGCTGGACTCGGATGTGCACCAGGTGTCGCACGACGTGATGACCACGTCAGCGGCCTGGGACCCGTCTAGGTTGAATGTGCCTGATTGGTAGCTCCATGAGGCCGGGTCGTCTGGCATGCTGAGAAGCTGGCTGTACTGGGGGGACTCTGTGTCGCCCTTGACTCCCCCGTCAGATGGCCAGATTGTGATGTTCAGCTGGTAGTCCTGTAGTGCGTACGAGTAGCAGTTACCACACCATACCCAAGCGAGGACGGATTCGCCCATCACGTCTACGGGGAAGTCCCCGTCGTAGACGTAGGTGTATCCGTCGCAATAAGACGTATCGCCGTCAGAGGACATCCCTATGTGCCCCGTAGAGGAGCTGTAGCACCTTCCCCATGAGCCGGAGCCGGACCATGCGATCCAGCTCATGCTGCCATCGGCAGGACCGATGGCGACGTAGTAGGCCGTGGACGAAGGCTGTGCCGAGATGTTCCAGTTGACCTCTACGGTGAACCCGTAGCCGGGCTGCATGTCGATCAGGTACACGTCGTTGTGCTCGTCCCCTCCGGGGCTAGAGTACGCCGAAGCGTTCATCACTCCATAGTAGGAGTTTACCTCTTCGCCGTTGAAGGCGAAGTCGTCCGTCAGGTTCATGGCAGAGTTGGTATCACTGCCGGCGTCCGAACCGCGGCAAGCGTCGTACCCCAGGCACGGGCTTGGCGGGGTCTCGCTGCGAGCCGGCTCGAGCTCGAGCTCGGCAGGAGGGGCGTCGAAGGCCCCCATCATCGGCAGGCAAACCGAGACTATCATTAGCATTGTCAGATTCACTGAGCGTGTTGCGTTATCATTCATGGGCGTCACTTGGTGTCATGAGGACTTATATTTGCTATAAACCTCTCTCAGAATGCTCATTCGGCCAATAATGCATTATTCCGGAAAATATTCCATATTTTATTCACTATATAGGAAATATATGCCGAATTATGATAGTTTTTTCATAATATTATGTAATAAAACGGAAATCATGAGTAAGTGAAAAAATGCCATAATTAAGTAAATATTTTACAGGAAGTGTAAAAAATGCACCAATTAGTATTCTTCTGACCAGTCTTCGTAGTATTCGTCCTCGAATTCTGGCTCCGATTGTTCCTCGAAGTACTCCCCGGTTCGCCGCCTCTTGCTTCCCACGGCGAATGCCACCGCGGCAGATGCGAATGCTGACACTATCCCTATTCCCACTATGGAGATCTCGGGGTTTAGCCTCATGTGATCCATAGTCGTCAGTGGTTTTCCGTTGTCCCCGAACCCATCCCCGTTCCTATCTACCCACTCGTTGGGGTCGAAGGGGAATGCGTCATCGAGGTCGATGATGCCGTCATTGTCGTCATCGGGGTCTATCAGGTCGCATGTCCCGTCGCCGTCGTTGTCGTCTGGGAATTCAGAGCCGTCCAGTGACGGCGTCTCGCAGACTGCCTCTGTGGCGTCTGCCCATCCGTCATTGTCGTCGTCTGAATCCCCATTGTCGCCGATGCCATCGCCATCGGTGTCCTTGCTCTCGTTTGGATCAAGGGGGAATGGGTCGTCTACATCGAGCACGGCGTCGTTGTCGTCGTCATCGTCCTCGTTGTCGCAGATGTGATCCCCATCGGAGTCGTCGGGCACGGAGAACTGGTCTCTGGGATCTGTCCCGCATATGCTTAGCTCTACGAGATCGTCCCACCCGTCACCGTCGTCATCGTCGTCTGCGATGTTGGAGCCCTTGCCGTCCGCATCCAGGTCGTCCCACTCGTTGGGGTCGAACTGGAACGAGTCCACGGTGTCGTTCCATCCGTCGTTGTCGTCGTCGGGATCGACTATGTCGCAAATGTGGTCGCCATCGGAGTCCGCGGGTATAGAAGAGGTAGAGAACGGGTTGGTGTTGCAGTCTTCCTCATCCGTGTCTATCCATCCATCGTTGTCGTCGTCCGGGTCGGCGTTGTCGCCAGTGCCGTCGTTGTCGTTGTCTTCCCACTCGCTGACATCTTGGGGGAACGCGTCGAACTCGTCTTGGTAGCCATCGTTGTCGTCGTCGGGGTCTGCGTTGTCCCCTATTCCGTCTCCGTCGGTGTCTGTGTCCTCGGTGGGATCGAACGGTGACGAGTCGAGGTCGTTTGTGGTCCCGTCCCCGTCCACATCGTCGTCCAGCTCATCGCACACCCCGTCAGAGTCGGTGTCGGGCGGCGTGGATGAGGGGTCCATCGGGTCTGAGAGGCAGTCCTCCTCGACGCCGTCGTAGAATCCGTCTCCGTCATCGTCGTCGTCGGAGTTGTCGCCAATGCCGTCGTCGTCCGTGTCGTTCCATTCGAGGGGGTCCTCGTCGAACGAGTCCTGCGTGTTGTCGTAGCCGTCCCCATCGATATCTGGGTCGACCAGATCGCACAGTCCGTCTGCATCGATGTCGCTTGGAACGGAGCCAGAGTCGTTTGGGTCGGTTTCGCAGATGGACTCGTCGTAGTCCTCCCAGCCATCGTTGTCGTCGTCCGGGTCGGCGTTGTCGCCAGTGCCGTCGTTGTCGTTGTCATTGGTCTCGGCCCCGTCCTCGGGGAAGGTGTCGTTTGCGTTGTCGACGCCGTCCCCGTCCATGTCCTCGTCTAGACCATCGCACAGTCCGTCCGCATCGATGTCAGAGGGGATGCTGGTATTGTCGAATGGGTCGGACCCGCAAGAGTACTCCTCCTCGTCATAGTAGCCATCGCCATCTGCATCGAGGGAGAAGATCCAGACTGACAGGTTGTAGCTCCCGTCCCCGGTGTATGCCCAGACCTCGAGGTATGCGTCTGAGCCACCCAGGTACGTACCTGTGCCGTTGACCGATACGGATTGGGGGTTGGAGTAGTAATCGGAGTCTACAACGTTGTTCGTGTTGTCGAGGAGCGATAGCGTGTACCAGTGATCTGGGGTGTAACCCGGGCTCAATTCTACGGTTATCCCGTGGTCTGCGGGCACGTTTACGAAGTAGTAGTCGTATGCGTCGTCGTTCGAGTCCGCATAGCCGGGCCAGATGGAGAAGACAGGGGTTGCATTGATTAGCGTCGCATCGGCAAGGGAGTCGCCTGCGTCGTCGCCCGAGTAGGCGTCGTCTTGGTTCAAGCCCGGGACTTGGGACTGGTTAACCAGTGAGATGTTCAGGGTGTAGTCACCCTCTCCCCCGTTGCCCCCCCACCAGCTGGAGGATGACTGGACCAAGACGAAGACCGTCGTGTTGCTGACATCGGTGGTTCCGCTTTGCACCATCTCTGGGTTGTCGCTCAAGCTGGAGTCGATCTGTGCCTCGGATGAGTCAAAGAGCGCAAGATCGAAGTCGTTGTTCGAGTTGTTCCATGAGAGGGATGCCTCGATCGCGTATCCCGACGGGATTTGGACTGCGTATACGTCGTTGTTGTCGGAGGTGTCGGATATCCATCCGAAGTAGGTCCCATTGCCTGTCAGATTCAATGCATCAGGGAAGTCGTCTCCAGCGTCCCCGCCGGAGTTGGCATCGTTCTGGTTGTAGGCTGGGGTGTTTGATAGGTTGGCTAGGCTGATGGTCAGGTTGTAGTAGACGTCGTAACCAGAGTAGGAGTACACTCGGTAGTATACCGTGGTCCCACCGACCGAGGAGGCGTTGCCGGATGCCAGCTCGGGGTTGTCGAATCCAGCGCCGCTGTCAAGAGTGCTGCCAGATGAAGAGTACAGGTAAAGGTCGAGGTCGGCCGAGGAGTTGCCCCACGACAGCGATGCCCACGTAGTCCAGTTGGCAGGGACATCCACGGAGTAGTAGTCCGTAGAGTCCCAGCTCTCGTCGACCCAGCCCGAGAAGGTGGATTGGTTGCCAGTCATGTTGATTGCCAGCGCCGACCCAAGGGTGTCCCCGGCATCCTCGCCAGAACCTGCATCGTCCTGGGATGAGCCTGGCTGTCCGGAAGTGGAGAAGAGCGAGATGGTCAGGTTGTAGAAGCCCTCGTCACCAGTAGAAGAGGTCGGAGAGGGGGTGATGATTCGAATGAATACGCTGTCTCCGCCTACGTTGGTCCCATTGCTGGTCACCCCATAGGGTGCTGAATAGTCGTTGTTGATGTAGTAAGTTGCTGTTGACTCGATGAGGGCGAGTTGAGTATTGGAGGATGTGCCGTTGGGGAAGCTCATTGATGCGTATATCCCATGGCCCACTGGGATCGAAATGTTGTACCAGTCCTGATTGTCCCATGTATCAGAAATCCATCCGGATACAGTTTGGTTCGAGCTGGTCAGGTATGTGGCAGTAGATGATGAGTCCCCGGCATCCCCTCCGGTGCCTGCATCGTCCTGCGGCGGTCCCTGGGGCTCCGAGAAAACCCAAATCTCGAGGGTGTATCCCCCAGAACCGGAGAATGCGTCAACTCTCAGGATGACTGTGGTCCCCCCGATGCTGGTGCCGTTCGAGGTTACTTCCTCGTTCGGGTCCGCGAACCACGAGTAGTCTATGGCTGCTCCTGAGGAGTCGTAGAGATACAGGTCGAAGTCGTTAGAAGAGCTGTATCCGTAGAGGCTCGCCGCCAAAGCGGTTCCGTTTGGCATTTGTATGGAGTACCAGTCCTCGTCGCCGCTGGTCAGATTTCCGTAGTATGTTGCGTTTGATGCGCCCAGTGAAGTAGCGGCGGAACTGGAGTCCCCGGCATCACCGCCCGTCCCTGCGTCATCGTCTGCCAATGATGGGGTGGCCAGAAGGCTCAGGACCAATATCGCCACAACAAATCTTGCCCCGCTTTCGCGTCCCATTGTATTGCGTCCGCACGTACGCAAGACTTGAAGGTTGGTGAAAATCAGTGTAGAAAATGCACCGCGCGCGAGTGCAGCGGTTAGTAGTCGTAGAAACCCGAGCCCGACTTTCGTCCTAGTTTGCCCTGTTCGACCATGTCTTTGAGCAATTGGGCAGGGGCGTACTTCTTGTCATTGAATCCCTCGTACAGGACCCCCATAATGTGAAGGACGGTGTCGAGCCCTATCAGGTCGGCAAGAGCAAGTGGCCCGATTGGGTGATTCATACCCAGCTTCATGATTCCGTCTATGGCAGCCGGTTCGGCCACGCCCTCTTCCAAAGTAAGGATGGCCTCGTTGATCATGGGGCACAAAATCCGGTTACTTACGAAACCGGGGGAGTCCATGCAAGAAAGGGGGGTTTTGCCCATCCTCTCAGATGCATTGAGCACTGACGATGTCACATCTGAAGACGTCTCCGTGCCGTTAATTATCTCTATCAGCTTCATTATTGGGACTGGGTTCATGAAGTGCATTCCGATAACCCTCTCGGGCCTGGACGTGTGGCTCGCGATCTCGTTGATCGAGATGCTAGAAGTGTTGCTTGCGAGTATGGCATCGGCCTTGCAGGTAGAGTCTAGTTCGGAGAATGTCGAGAACTTGAGTTCCGGGATCTCCGGTATAGCCTCGATGACCAGGTCGCAGTCCGATAGGTTTGCAAGTCCGATTCCGGTGCTAATTAGTGAGATGGCCTCTTTGGACTGGGATTCGGTCATCCGGTCCTTCCTGACCAGCCTTTCCAGGGAATCGCGAATGGCCTTCATGCCCCTTTCTAGGTAGCTCTGCTCTATGTCGACCATGATGACTTCGAATCCGCTGCAGGCAGCGACCTGGGCGATCCCATTGCCCATCTGGCCCGAACCAACCACCCCAATCTTGGAAATTTCCATGGGTCTCCCAGAGACGGGTTGGAAATGAGTTTTGGGATTGGCCAGTCAACCTACCGCCCATTGCGTGGTCGGATTGCCCTCATCGTGACAAGCAGTAGAGCCGAAGAGGATGCGATTCCAGCCGCCAACAACCACCATAGCATCGGACCCGAGCCCCGGGCGTCTTCAATGGCCCATTCGGACCAGTCCTGCTTGAGAACGTGAATTGAGTGCGTCTGGAGGTTCTTTGCCGGGTCGGTGCTGGTTCCCTCGATGACGTGGGACCCATGCTCCTCTGGGACGGAGATGTTGATGGTGAACCGCCCTGAAACTGGGCAAATGAGGTCTCTGGAATCGATGGGGCTCTGGAGGTTCACCAGTAGTCCGGGCTCACATACCCCAGAAATCTGCCTGATTTCAGTAAGGGGGGCCTCCCTGTATGTATCCTCGTAGAACTCCAACACTGGAGGGATGGTGTCCCTCTCGAGGGATATCTCGTAGGTGTCGGTGGAATCCAGCGAATCTACCTCGAAAATGAACTGGTTAGCGCCCTCTATTAGGTCCAGGACAATTGTTACTGTGCTGTTTCCTGGCTCGATCACGTTTGCTACTCCGATGCCCGCGCGGTACCACCTGATGCTCTGTGACTCGTGCCTCTCAATCACAACCTGTATGCTTTCGAGTGAGACGAGTTCGCCGTTGCCGTCGATGACCCCGGTATCGTAGGTGCTCTCTAGGACCTCCATGATTCTGCACTCGTCGAATCTGTTGCTGTTTTCCTGATGGAAAGTCTGGTCAACCGCTTTGAGGCAGAACTCTTGCGTGCCGGTGAAATTGAGTTCTATTTGATGGGATCCCGAGGACCCAGATGATTCGGGGAGTTGTTCTCCGTTTACGAACAAAACGACATGAACATCCTCCGTGGACCACCATGACAGGTTCTGCCGGTGGTCTTCCAGTACACTTCCTTGCGAGGGGTAGAGGGCCCATGAAACGAGTGGCGGGGTGCGATCAAGGATTAGGGGCCATGACTCGACGTGGGAGTTGCCTGCCCAATCGGTCAATTGTAGGTCTGAGGTGTAGTTCCCATCCCTGAGTCCTGAGAAATCCAGCTCGATTGCGGTGTTTGTTGAGTCGGGGTAGTCCGATATGCCCTGCATGGGATAGCCCGTGGTTTGATTCAGGATGGAAGGGCTTGTCTCGGAGAAGCTGCATTCGAAGAATTGATCTGCGGAATCGTTGCTATGGACTGTGAGACACCAATCCCTGACGTCGACGGGGATCTCGACGAGCATCTCCCCGCTGGAGATATTTGCTGGTTGGAAGATGGCCTCGGACGAGTATGTGAACCCAGCTTGGTCTATCACAGATAGCAGTACGACATTCGATGGTGCATCGGGATCGAAAACGACCTGGAATGAGGATGAGGCGGTGTTTCCCGCTGGATCTGATGAGTTGATCGTGAATACGTTTTCTTCCCCGTGGTAGTAGAATACCCCGTCACCGGGTTGTCCGGAGTGGTATCCCGACTGCGACATCCCTAGCTGTACCGAGTGGTTAGCCATCCCGCTCTTGTTGAGGTTGATTTCTAGTCCGTCTATGGTAACTCTAGAGCCCGGTTCGGTCTGGATAGTGAGGTTGATTTCCTGGGAGTTGCTAATCCACGGGATACCATTGACCAGCAGCGATGGGGAGGTGACGTCGTAGGTCACTGAAAGGAAGTCGTCTGAGTACCTTCCAGAGGCATCTGTTACTGAGACGTGGAAGTCAGATTGCTGCTCGATGGGCAGCAGGGTCGAGTTTACCCATGCCTCCCTGAGCAAGATGGCTGTCGATTCGTTGTTGATGACGTTCCAAGAGGACGTCAGGTTGATTTTGTTCCCATTCGTGTCTGTCGCCCAAACAGAGTCGACATGGAACGTCGAGTTGTTGGCTGGGCCCAGCCAAGACAAGGCGGATAGGGGGAAGCCTATCCCTATGTCCCTCGCATGGAGTTGTAGGGGGATTTGGGAGTTGGTCGCGGTGAGGTTTTCCGGGAATGAGAATGAGATCTCTGGGTCTAGCTCGATTAGTTCGTATTCGTAAGGGAGCCTGATAACTGCTCCTCCTTCTAATTCGATATCTATGAAACCCACCCAATGCCCCTCCTCGGGTGGTTTTTCGAAAGAGAGGTTCAGTCCCACTGCACCACTGGGCACCAGACCGCCCAGGACCTCCGAACCGGAAGGCCACTCTGCTGAGATTTGGGATTGGTTAAATTCCTCGAATCCAGACACCGACAGCGAGTCCCCTGCTACTACCTCGATGTCAATCCAGAATCCTGCTGAGTTTCCGTCCACTGACCATCCGTGAACAGCTACAGAGTATTCGCCGTCTACGGGGTCGAAAACAGAAATAGACTCAGAAGAGGTCCCGCTCCAGGACCTACTTACCTCTTCCCCGGATGTGAAGTTGCCATCCCCATCATCATCGTGGAAGAGATACAGGTCCAAGTCTGCGTCGACGTACGAGTCCATGGAAATGCTCAGCTCAGTGGCGTCCTCTATGGTCAGGTTGTGCCACCAGGATGCGGTCATCTTGTCACCAGAGTCGTCTTGGAAGGCAGTCTGGTTCTCCAGGTAAATCGGCTGGACCCAGCCATATGATTCCACGGAGCTGACCGGAAGGGGCATGGTGGAAACGATTCGTGAATGGTCAGTCCCATTCGCCTCCGACCAGTCCGTCACCGACCTGGAGAACCCCGAGGATTCCGCTGCCAAGTAGCCTACAGAGATGTTCAATGGGTTGTCGTTTGTTTGTACGCCATGTAGAGCAGTATGCAGGACCATCTGGTGAGTACCGGCGGTTGGTGGGACGACGAAGGTCTCCCTTGAGGTTCCTGTGAATGTCCCCCAGTTGTGCTGACCACTGGAAGCGTGATTGTTGGCTGAACGTTCTTCGATGAAGAAAGTGCTTGGCCCGTATGCACCGGGATCGTCATGGGCGTATCCATGAGTCGTCTCTGTCAGCCAAAGTACGTCGATGTCGGTGTAGGGGTTATCATCCCAGTCGACGTCCAGTATGATTGCCCCCTGGTCGCCAAGCTCTTCGGGCCACTCAACGGTAAGGAACCGCCAGTCTCCGCTCTCTGGCCTCCAGGACCATCGCATGGCCCCGCTGATCCATGACTCGGTGTACAGGGTCTGGTTGGATACATTGCCATCCAGTTCCTTTGCATTCATCGTGAAGGGTCCCTGCCAAGGGACGTTGGTAACCACTGGCATCGTCCACGACCTGCAACCAGGATTCTCGGAAAGGGACGAGTTGGCTGGTCCGGGGGAATCGCAGGAATCCACTCTGATGCCATGCTGGTGCAGGCCCGAGTCAGCATCATATGGTACAGAAATGGAAACTGGAGCATCTGAGGAAGTATGAGGTGGAACTGTGATAGACTGAGGAGTCGAAATCCACGGGTCATCCACTACCCCGAATGCGGTCCAGTCTATCTCTATCCTCACAGTATCCAGGCCCGATGGCGAATCGTCATACCTCCAAACACCCAGCAAAAGGCCATCTCTGGAGTCTTCGAAGGGGAGCCCGACCCGAACCTCGGCCTGGGGGCCATGGCTCCACCAGTACGTCACCTCCTCGAGCTCGTCGGACTCGTTCCACTCTGACTCATCGACCATCCCGTCCGAGTCCGAATCATTGTGATAGATTCCGTCGCCGTCAAAGTCCGTCCATCTGTATACCTGCAGGTAGACTCGCTCCATCGAAGACCTGTCGAGGTCATGGTCGAAGGCTTCGTACTGTATTGTTGCTCGGGCTCTGAGTTGAGTGGTTTCAGGAGGAAGGTGGTGTTCCTGCTCGCTGGGGATGTGCAGAGGCAGTAACAGGTCGGGACGGTCTCCCTGGTACCCATCCCATGTGCTGTTCGCACCATTGGTGCTACCGTTCCCCGTGCTGTTCCAAACCAGAACCGTGTGCTGCAGAGGCTCGAAGGCAGTAGGAGTAAGGTTGAGGGTCAGTTCAGAGTGGCCGGGGTTATCGAATGTCAGATTGAATGACTGGGATTGGCCGGGCTGGATTGAGTTGATGTTGGCATCCCTGTGCTGACCGTGGAACGTGCCGGTGTTCCACTGGGCTGGGGATGCAGACCACGTTCCGTTGTCCCCCTCCAATGTGGCGATTGCACGGGAGGCATTCATCCACCCCCCGCCCTGGACGAAGGGCTCGTATCCCCTATCGTCCGAGGTAGATAGCACGAAGTCCCTCAACGCCTGTGAATCTGGGTGGTGATTCAGGTTCTCCAGCCAGGCCTCCTCTACCAATGCAAGCAAACCTGCTACTACGGGCGTTGCTAGGCTAGTTCCCCCCCAAGTCGTCCAGGCGTCGTTCGCTGTTGAGTAGCTGTTCAGTGGCATGTCCCCTGTCGCAGACCATCCGACCGATACAACATCGGGATCCATTCGTCCGACCACGTTTGGCCCTCTGTTGGACCACGGCGCGCTCTGGCCCCACGAGTCCGAGGAACGGCTGCTGAATGCCCCGACGGAGAATATCCCGTGGGCTGCTCCGGGGACCTTGGTCGTGCCAAAACCATGACCGCCATTTCCTATGGCCACGGCGTAAGATGCATTGGGATTGTAGACCCTAGTTAGCCAATCGAGATAGAGTGAATACGCATCGGAACCAGAGTCGTCTACTGAGGAATAGCCAAAGGAGAATGACCCGATGTTTGGTTGGTCTGGGGTGCTTGGGTCCCCGTCGTACCCCTCGGCAATGAATCGCCATGCATCGAGAGCGTGCCCTCCGGAGTAGTGGTTTCCGATCGATGAGATTGTCGAGTTGGGGGCCATTCCCAAGACCCGTCCCCCGTCCACCCTACCCTGAGCAGCGATGGCGCTGGCACAAAGGGTTCCGTGACTGCCCGACTCTAGCATGAATAGGGTTAGGTTACCGGGTCCCGGAACTCTGTCGAGGTAACCATGCCTGGATGCATAGGTGGACCCGTATGGGACTCCATTGGAGCCATCTGAGACCCAGTAAACAAGACCAGCTGAGACGTCCCATAGCCCATCTCCGTCTACATCCCTCCCCGATGTCTCCTCCCCTGGCCTCATGGGCGTCTCATTACCGAACCAACCATCCCTATCGACATCTGGCCAGACAGTCCAGTATTGACCGGGAATTACGTCATCGACTACGAGAATTGGGACGTCGCCACCGACCTTGTCCCTAAGACTGGGGTCGGGATGCTCCCCTAGGTGGTATTCCCCAGATAGGGAGGTGTTGATCCCTGAAATGTTGTATCCAGTTTCATCGAGGGTGCCATCGCTGTCATTGTCAAAGTCGATCAACGAGGTGTTGGCGTACCAGGTGTCTGCCTGGGGGAATGCCTCCCCTTCCACCATCCAGTCATACATGCTATTGTGATCGAACATCAGTGGCCAGCCGTCATAGGAGGAATTTTGCATACTGACCCGAGCCTGCGTGCCATTGAGATCGGGATGGGCGAAATCGACGCCCGTGTCTGCAACGGCGACGACCAGGCCCTCTCCCGTATATCCCCTGGCCCAAGCTTCGGTGGCGCCGTGAATCTCGCCCGTTCGTACTGTTTCGGGGAGATTAGGAGGTAGGCCCAGGGGTTCAGTGTCATATGGTTCAGGGGCCCTTTCTGCGTCGATGATTGCAAGGACTCCAGCGATTGCTGAGACCTTGTCAAGAAGGGATGAGTTGACCCAGAATGTCCTGTGGTCGATGTCCCCGTTTTGGATATTACCGCGGACCATTGATTCCCCGGGATTGGGAGGGGATTGGCGCTCGATTGCCCCGTGATTGTGTTGCCATGCATCGAGTTCGTCCATTGAGTTCGTGATCACCGTGACCCTGATTTCGGATTGGCCGGATTCAACCCTCTGCACCAGGCTTTCGTCGATCCATGGTTCTCCCAGTGAGGACCGGTGGTCTAACTGCCCGGGATTCTCGTTGGAGTTATGGGTTTCTGAGAAGCCGGTCTGAGAGCTCACGTATGGGGCAATTAGAATCATTATGACGACAAATGAAACATCGCCCCTCATATCATGCGGGCTCCCTCAATAGGCTTGATGTTGGCGGCACTGGGTCCCGTCAAATAGATAGAGTCCGGGCACTAGCCAATGTACGGAGTCCCGTAGTGTAGTGGTCCATCATCTCGGGTTTTGGTCCCGGGGACCCTGGTTCGAATCCGGGCGGGACTACCAACAGATATGCGT